>Ga0209587_1000441_pt1 | contig 20359 bp, 19 predicted proteins | sample NGEPerD_2_FD_184512 | JGI IMG/M metagenome (GOLD analysis project Ga0209587, IMG submission 184512) | Arctic peat soil microbial communities from the Barrow Environmental Observatory site, Barrow, Alaska, USA - NGEE PermafrostL1-D... | ecosystem: Environmental > Terrestrial > Soil > Wetlands >... | reverse complement strand
GGAACTCGACGACGAGTCGTTCGACCCGCAACATCGCCTCGCCCTCCGCTCGGAGGTGCGCGGTGCCGCTGCCGGCCATGTCAGCTACCTCCCACGTGGGGACCGCCGGCGAGGGGTGCGGCGGTCGCGGTTGTCGCACCGTTGGCGTGCACGCCGGCGATCTTGGCGGCCTTGGCGGCCTCGGCCGCCGACGCGAGGCCCGCGGCTTCGTTCGCCTCGAGCGCGGCGCGGCTCTCGGGTGTGCCCACCGGGATCCAGCACCGGAACTCGTGTCCGGGGGTGGGGGCTTCCACCAGTGGGGGCTCCTCCTCGATGCACCGGGGCTGCACGTACGGACAGCGGGGGCTGAACTTGCAGCCCTGCGGGGGGGCGACGATGTCCGGCGGGCGGCCGGTGATGCTCAACAGCCGGGTATGGCTCGGTGCGGCGATCTTCGGGATCGACAACAACAATGCCTCGGTGTACGGATGACGCAGCTCGGAGAACAGCACCTTCGTAGGAGCCTTCTCGACCACCCGTCCCGCGTACATGACCATGATGTCGTCGGCGCGCCCGGCGACGACGCCGAGGTCGTGGGTCACGAGGATCATCGCCATGTACCGCTCGCGCTGCTGATCCTGGAGCAGGTCGAGGATCTGGGCCTGCACCGTGACGTCGAGCGCGGTGGTGGGCTCGTCGGCGAACAGGAGCTTGGGCCCGCAGGCGATGGCGATGGCGATCATGATGCGCTGTCGCATCCCGCCGGACATCTGGTGCGGATATTCCTTGAGGCGCCGGGACGCCTCGGGGATCCCGACCGACTGCAACAGCGCGAGGGCGAGCTCACGCGCGTAGGACTTCGAGATGTCGAGGTGCTGCAAGAGCATCTCGGTGATCTGCTTGCCGATCTTCATGACCGGGTTGAGCGAGGTCATCGGGTCCTGGAACACCATCGACATCTGCGAGCCCCACAGGGAACGGAGCTCGGCGTCGGTGGCGTCGATGATCTCGCGCCCCTCGAAGGTGATCGAGCCGGTGCGCTCGGTTCCCGACTTGGGCAGCAAGCCCATGATCGAGCGGGCGAGCACGGTCTTGCCCGACCCGGACTCGCCGACGACGCCCAACGTCTTGCCGCGCTCGAGCGACAGGCTCACGCCGTCCACCGCGCGGGCGATGCCGCGGCTGGTGTGAAAGTGCGTGTGCAGATCTTCGACCGCGAGCAGCGGACCATCGAGCGGCGCCGCTTCGAACCGCTCGCCGGTCGGAGCGGCCTTCTTGTGGCGTTTCACAGGGCGGACTCCCGGACGTCGGTACGGGCACGAATGACGTCACCCAGATAGTTCAGCGACAACACCGTGAGGAAGATGACCAGCGACGGGGCGAGCACGATGTGGGGCGACGCCTTGAGATCGGCCTGACCGGCGCTGATCATGTTCCCCCAGGTGATGACAGACGGGTTCACGCCCGCCCCGACGATCGCGAGACCCGCTTCGGCCACGATCACCACCGCGACCGACAGGATGGCGATCGCGAACATCGCGGGCAGCGTGTTGGGCAGCACCTCGCGCAACATGACCCGGCCGTGCTTGGCGCCCTGGGCGCGCGCGGCCACGACGAACTCGCGTTCGGACCACGAGAGGCTCGATGCGCGGGTGATGCGCGCGAGCACCGGAGTGGCCACGATCGCCAGCGCGAAGGTCACGAACCACACCGTGTGGCCGAGCACCTCGACGACGAAGATCGCCAACACGAGTTGGGGGAACGCGAGGAGGATGTCCAGGAGGGAGCCGATGAACCCCCCTACCTTGCCCTTGAAGTACCCCGAGAGCATGCCGAGGAACCCACCGACCAGGAAGCCGAGCCCGATCGAGACGAACCCGATGATCAGCGACGCCCGCCCGCCCCAGATCGTGCGGGAGAAGACGTCGAGGCCGGACGCGTCCAGGCCGAACGGGTGGTCCAGGCTCGGCGCGGCCGCAATCACCGACAGCGAGCCGTCGCTGCTGAGCTCGGGGAGGGTCGAGTCCCGCTTGGGATCGGGAATCGGCAGGATCGGCGCGGCGATGGCCGAGCCGATCACGAGGATGAGCCAGATCGCGGCCAGCCAGGCGCCGATGCCGAGACGCTTGCGCCCGGCGGCCGCCCCGGCGATCTCGGGGCCGGCTTCGACCGCCGCGATCTGGAGGCTCGCGGCGTCGGGCGGCACCATCTCGCGCCGCTCGTCGGTCGCGAGGGACCGGATGATCTCCTCGCCGGGTTCAGCTGACGGCTCGGGCATGACGGATCCGCGGGTCGAGGACGGAGTAGAGGATGTCGACACCGAAGTTGAGGATCACGTAGAAGAACGCGATCAACACGACGAGCGACTGGATCTCGAGGGTTTGTTGGCGGAAGATGGCTTCGGCCAGCTCGCCGCCGATGCCGGGGACCTTGAAGATCCGCTCGATGATGATCGCGCCGCCGATCAGCGCGCCGACGTTGAGGCCGGCCACGGTGAGCAGCGTCAGGCTGGACGGCCGCAGCGCGTGGCGGAGCAGCACGCGCCGGGTCGGGAGGCCCTTGGCCTTGGCGGTGGTGATGAAGTCCTCCTGCAGCGTGGCGATCATGTCGGAGCGCAGCAGCCGCATGTAGATCGCGATCTGCGCCAACGCCAACGCCACCGTGGGCATCAGCATGAAGCGCCAGTTGTCGAGCGGGTTGAGCGGGAAGTTCGGCAGGTTGGACTGGGTGGGCAACCAGCCCCATCTCGCACCCACGAAGATCACGAGCAGCAGCGCGGCGACGAACTGGGGCAGGGCGAGCATCCCGAACGCGGTGACGTTGGTGGCCTTGTCGAATCGCGAGCTCGCCTTGTGCGCGCTGAGGATCCCGAAGGGGATGGCGAAGAACAGCGCGAGGAACTGCGCGTAGAGCATGAGCTCGAGCGAGACGGGGAGGCGCTTCGCGACCGTCTCACTCACCGGCACGCTGCTGATGTTGTCTCCGGCGCCGAGGTAGATCTGACCGAAGTCGCCGGTGACGAAGTTGCCGACCCAGTGGCCGTACTGGGCGAAGAACGGGTCCTGGAGACCGAGCTCGTTGCGGACCCGATCCTTCTCCTGCTCGCTCGAGAACGGAATCATCTTGGCGACGAGGTCGTCGTTGCCACCGATGAGCTTCACGAACCAGAAGGACAGGAACGACACGACGAACAGGACGACGACGAGCCGGACGATCTTCGAAAGGACCATGCGCATGGCGTGAATTCCTCCCCTCGTCCGGCTCGTCGTCTCCTGATGGTGCGAGTGCTACTCCTCGTGCTCGCGAACTAGTTGGACGTCCAGAGGCCCAGCATCTGGTGGTAGCCCGCCAGCAGGTCGACCGGCTTCTTGTTGCCGGGCGCGCCGTCGGCCGAATCCGGGTCCGGCAGGTTCGGGCCGCTGACGCCGTGAACGTCGCCTGAGTGGGCGACGAACCACTGCGTGTACCAGGTCCACATGTTGTAGGCCTGCTCGCTCATCCGCTTGTTGAACGTCTCGTACTGCTCCCGGCGCTTGTCGGGATCGGGCTCCTGGCGTCCAGCGTCGAGGGCATCGTTCATGATCTGGTCATCGACGTGATTGAAGTTCACGATCGAGCCGCCGTAGAACCAGACGTAGAGCGTGTCGGGATCCTGGCCCGGGTAGTTCCGCCAGCCGAACGCGTCCACGCTGCCCCCGACAGCCTGGTTGATGAGCGTTCCCTGGTCGACCGGCGGCGCCAGCGTGACGTCGATGTCGAACTCGGCGAGCTGGCGCTTGACCTCCTGGAAGAGGGTCTGGACCGACTGGTCGAACGTCGTGGCGATCGTGAAGGCGAACGTGCCGCCGTTCTTGGCCTTCACCTTCTCGACCAGCTTGCGTGCCTGCTCGGGGTCGTGGTCGGGGAAGCCCGAGTCCTCGACGTAGCCCATGATCTCGGTGTCGAAGACCTGGTTGGCGTAGCGCGCCTGACCCTTCTGGTCGATGAGGTTCAGGGCGTCACGGTCGACCGCCATGGCGACTGCCCGGCGGGCGTCCACATCATCGAGCGGCGGCCTGGCCACGTTGATCAGCATCTGGCTGATCTCCTGGCGGCCCTCGGGCTCGAGCTGGCTGACCGCGCCCGAGATGTCCTGGGCCTTGGAGAGGTCCTGGCCACCGCTGCTCATCGTCATGTCGAACTGGCCGCCCTCGAGACCGCTGAAGCGCTGGCTCGACTCCTCCTGGACGATGAAGTTGACGCCGTCGAGGTAGGGGAAGCCCTTGCGCCAGTAGCTCTGGTTCTTGACCGTCTTGACGTTGCCGGTGGTGGGATCGAACGAGGCCACCGAGAACGGACCCGTGCCGATCATGTCCGTGGCGCAGTCCTCGCTGTCCAGCTGCGCGGCCGCGGCGATGCCGGTCCGGCCGGTGGTCCAGAGAAACGCGGGGAACGCCACCCACGGCGTGGTCATCGTGACGACCACCGAGTTGCCGCTCACCGCGACGTCGGCGATGTTCTGGTACACGAAGCCGAGGAGAATGCCCTCGCGCCACGCGTCGATGTTCTGCTTGACCACCTCCGCGGTGAGCGGCGTCCCGTCCTGGAACGTGATGCCGTCACGGATCTCGATCGTCCACTCGGTGTAGTCGTCGTTGTGGGTGACCGACTTGGCCAGGTAGGGCGCGTAGACGTCCGGGTCCTGGGTCGGGCGGGTCAAGGTGTCGTAGACCGCCTCGACGACGAGGATCCCCGAGATCGCGAGCTGGGCACTGGGGATGCAGAAGTCGGTGGTGCCACCCTCGAGCGCGTAGGTGAGCGTGCCGCCGGATTGCGGCGTGCCCTCGTCGCCCGAGCCCCCCGAGCTCTTCTTGTCGACGCTGCTGTCGCTGCTGCTGCTGCACGCGGCTGCGACGAGCGCGAGGACCATGAGCATGGCCACGAAAACGAATGCCTTGGACGCTCGATGCGTGCCGTTGCGCACTACAACCCCCCGGGATCATGGGCGCCGACCGAGATCGGCCCTGCTGGCATCCGGCGGCCGATCGGCACCGGATGTGACGCGACGTAGAGATGTCGAGACCTGTTGTGACGTGCGGCACGCAACGTAGGAACCCTTTGCCGCCTTGTCAATATTCGCCGGCCCTTTTCACGGGTGCGCGAAGCTGGGAGATGGCCCTGGACCTGCCCTCGGGGGCGGCCGGATCGGCGCGTGTCACGTCGCGGGTGGAATCTGTTGGGGACATGACGGTCCGCCGGCCGGCCTCTTGCGTTCCCCCGCATCGATCTCCTCACGCCTCCGAGCGGCAAGACGCTCGCCGGTGGATGCCGTGAGCAGCGCCGAGAAGGGCCTCGAGGTCAGCTCCGAGCTCGTGATCCCCGCCGACGAGCTTCGCTGGCGCGCCGATCCGTCGGGCGGCCCGGGCGGTCAGCACGCCAACGTGACCCGCAGCCGGGTCGAGGTGCGCTTCGACGTGGCTGCCTCTCGGGTGTTGAGCGAGACGATGCGAACCCGCCTGCTCGAACAGCTCGGGCCGGTCGTGCGCGCCGGCTCCTCAGAGGCTCGGTCCCAGGCGCGCAATCGTGAGCTCGCTCGCCGACGACTCGCCGAGAAGCTGGCCGAGGGCCTCCGGGTCGAACGGGCTCGCCGGCCGAGCGTCCCCACCAGGGCCGCCCGTCGGCGCCGGGTCGACACCAAACGCCGCCGCGGCGCGATCAAGCGCGATCGGGGTCGCTTGCGCGACGAGGAGTAGCGGTCGGGCCTGCTGCGGCCCTGGTCAGGTACGCAGCCCAGCCGGCGATCCCACAGAGCTTGGCTCCCGCCGCGAGCGACACCCGTCCGGGAATGCCGGGCGCGCCTTTGGCCGCCAACCAGAGCGCGAAGAAACCCAGAGCGACGGTGAGGATCCCGACATCGGTCCGAGCGATCTCGGCGCGCGAGGACCACAACCACAGCGCGAAGAGGGCCGCGTAGACGGCGAGGACCACTCCCGAACCCAGTCCGGTCGCGTCGGGAATCACGGGTTTGTGCAACTGCCAGAGATCGTCGGCGAACATGAGTGCGCTGAGCACACCGGCGCCGGCGAGCATCCGGGCACGGGCACGAGCCTGGTCCTGGGCCTGGGCGCTCCGTCGCAGGCGCGCCCAGCCGACCGTCGCGGCACGGACTGCCCACGACCAGCCGGCCAGGCCGACCACCCACAGGCTCCCGCGCGCGAGCGACTCGCTCGGATCCCACCCCGGTTCGACGAGTGCCGACGCGTGCTGATCGACCGCCACGAGCTTGACCGCCACGAGCAGCACGCCGAGCGGTACGTACACGACCACGAGCGTCGGAACACAGGGTCGGCCGTAGCGATGCCAGAGTGCGGCGAGGGTCGTCACGTCGGATCGAGACTACCGGCGCGGGATCGCCGTTTGCCCATGGCCCGGGCGCGAAGCTCCTGTCGTGCCGATCGTTGCCCGAGTGGCGCTCTTCGTCGCAGGCGTCGCGCTCGTCCTGGTCGCGCTGGACTCGGCCGTGCGCACGTTCGTGCTGCCGCGCGGCGCGTCCGTGCCGTTCTCGCGTGCCGTCTTCTCGTCCGTGCGCAAGATCTTCAACGGCGTGACTCGGCCGATGCACACCTACGAGGCGCGCGATCGAGTGATGGCGCTCTATGCGCCGTTGGTTCTGCTGGTGTTGCCGGTCGCCTGGCTCGGTCTGATCCTCAGCGGATACATGCTGATGTACCGCGCGCTCGACATCGATACCTGGGCGGACGCGTTCCGCACGAGCGGCTCGTCGCTGTTCACGCTCGGCTTCCTGGAGCCGGGCGATCTGCCCGGCGTGGCGCTGTCGTTCTCCGAGGCCGCGTTCGGGCTGGGCATCCTCGCGTTGCTCATCGCCTACCTCCCGACGATCTACGCGAACTTCTCACGGCGCGAGGTCCTCGTGGCCCAGATGGGCGTGCGGGCCGGCTCGCCGCCGTCGGCGGTCGAGCTGCTGGACCGCTCGTTCCGCATTCGGCGGATCGACGATCTCGACGCCTTCTGGGAGTCGTGGCAGACCTGGTTCAACGAGATCGAGGAGACGCACACTTCGCTCTCGGTGCTCGTGTTCCTGCGCTCGCCCGAACCGGGCCGTTCGTGGGTCACCGCGGCGGGGACCGTGCTCGACGCGGCCGCGCTGCACCTGTCGGTGGTGGATGTCCGACAGTCGCCCGACGCGGGTTTGTGCATTCGGTCGGGGTACCTCGCGCTCGGCGCGATCACCGACTTCTTCGATGTCGAGCGTGACGCGGACCCCTCCCCGGACGATCCCATCAGCATCACCCGTGACGAGTTCGACGATGCCTGTCGAGAGCTCGGTGCCGCGGGCGTTCCTCTCGTCGGTGACCGAGAGCAGGCGTGGCGCGACTTCCGGGGATGGCGCGTGAACTACGACCAATCGTTGCTCACCCTCGCCGGGCTGGTGGTGGCTCCGTACGCGAGGTGGTCGTCGGACCGATCGCTCAGCTACCGCCGCCCGCGGCTGCGTCGACGCCGCCCATCGTGGCGTTGACGCCGGCAGGCGGGTCGATCCTGGCGGGCGTCTCCGCTTCGGGCGGGGTCGCGGCCGGCGTCTCCGAGGAGACGGCGTAGGCCCACGCGGCGAAGCGGTGGGCGGCGTTCACGGTGTTGTCGGCGCGCACCGAGTGGAACACGTCGAACGCGTGAGAGCCACCGGCGATCTCGGCGTAGGCAACCGGGTGGCGTGACGTATCTCGGAGCGCCTTGACGAACGCTCGCGCCTGGTCGACCGGCACGAGGTTGTCGTGGTCGCCGTGGATCACGAAGAAGGGTGGCGCCTCGGCGTGCACGCGATACACCGGCGACGCTCGCTCGAACCGGGCCTGGTCGTCGGCGATCGACGCGCCCATGAGCCAGGTGGCGAGGCGCATGTCGGTCGGCGTGCCGTCGGGGTCTTGGAACGTGTCGACGAGGTCGTAGACGCCGTAGAACGGGATGCACGCGGCGACGCTGGTGTCGACCGACTCGAAGCCTGGTTGATACTCGGGATCGTTGGGGGTGAGGCCCATCAACGCGGCGAGGTGGCCGCCCGCCGACCCGCCGGTCACGACGACGAAGTCGGGATCACCGCCGTAGTACGCGATGTGCTCGCGGATCCACGCGAGGGCGCGCTTGCAGTCCACGAGGTGGTCGGGGAAGGTCGCCTTGGGGCTGAGGCGGTAGTTGTTCGCTACGCAGACCCAACCGGCGGCGGCCAGCTCGTTCATGAGGGGCAGGCCCTGCTGGCTCTTGTCGCCGATCACCCAGCCGCCCCCGTGGATCTGGAGCAGGACCGGTGCCCGGTCGGCTCCGGCTCGCGGTCGGTACACGTCGAGAAGATGACGCTCGCGCGCACCCTCGGCGTAGCGAAGGTTGCGGATCCGCTCGACCCCCGGTTCACGGAGCCAGAACGGGAAGAAGAGCTTGCGCCACGGCCCCTTGGGTCCGAGGTGGGCGAGCCGACCCGGGGCGATGCGGTCGCGGTAGTCGGCACCGAGCGCGTCGCGGAGCGCCCGCTCCAGCGTGTGGCTGCTCCGAGACGCCACGACGATGATCCAGACGAGGCCGAACCAGGAGAGCGCGGTCACGGCGAGGCCGACGAACCCCGCGGCGCCGCTCAGGGCGCCGAGCGCGATGAACATGACGGTGGCGACCACCTGCCACGCCAGGTGGAAACCGGCGAGCTCGCCGGTGAGCCACGCGGCGAAGAAGCTCGGCCCGACGAGCTGAATCCGCCGCGCCGGCCACAAGGCGTTGGCCGTGAACCAGAGACCGATCAAGCTGACCGCGAGGAACAACCAGGACATCACGCCACGATTCTAGGGACCGGGGCCATCATCGGTGGCCGGCGGGTCATACTGCGGTTCTTGCAGCGGCTCACCGGACTCGACGCAGCGTTCCTGCAGATGGAGACGGCGACCAACCACATGCACGTCATGGCCGCCGCAGTCCTCGACCCCGGCGAGGCCGAAGGCGGCTTCACCGTGGACACGCTCCGAGCCCTGGTTGCCGACCGGATCGAGCGCCTTCCCCCGTTCCGACGTCGCCTGGTGACTGTGCCCTTCTCGCTCCACCATCCGCTCTGGGTGGAGGACCCCGGCTTCGACCTCGCCTACCACGTCCGGCGGGTGGCGGTCCCCTCACCGGGGGGACGCCGTGACCTCGCCGAGGTGATGGGGGAGATCGCGTCGCGCCAGCTCGACCGGGCGCGCCCGCTGTGGGAGATGTGGGTCGCCGAGGGCCTGGAGCACGGGCGGACTGCGATCATCGCCAAGGTGCACCACTCGGCCATCGACGGTGCCTCCGGGGTCGACGTCCTCGCGCAGCTCGTCGATATCGAGCCCCGTACGGTCCCGGCCCGCGACATCGGTGCCGCTGCCGACGACGATGGTGATGCTCACACAGGGGTTCGCGAGTGGGATGGCGAGCGCGTGCCCTCCGAGATCGAGATGGTGCTGGGCTCGGTGATCTCGATCGCGCGTCAGCCCGCGAAGGTGCTCAAGGCGGTTCGCGGCGTCACGGGATCCGCCATGCGGGTCATCAGTCGGCTACGGCACGAGGACATACAGACCGGGGCGCCCTTCGCCGCGCCGCGCCTTCCGTTCAACGCGATGATCACCGCGCACCGCCAGGTCGCCTACGCCGAGGCTCCACTGGCGGACGTACAGGCCGTGCGTGACGCCTTCGGGGTGACCGTCAACGATGTCGTCCTGGCCGTCGTCGCCGGCGCGATGCGTCGCTACCTCGATCATCTGGATGCCCTGCCCGACACGCCGCTCGTCGCGGTCGTGCCGACGTCGGTCCGATCGGCCGACGAGCACGGCGACATGGGGAATCGTGTCTCGGCCATGTTCACCCAGCTGGCGACGGAGCTGGACGACCCCGTCGAGCGATTGTTCGCGGCGCGTGACGCCATGACCGACGCCAAGCTCGTGCACTCCGACATCGGTGGCGACACCCTCGCCGAGCTCGCCGAGGTCGTTGCCCCGTCGTTGCTGTGGGGCGGAGCCCGCCTGTTCGGCCAGCTGCGGTTGGCCGAACGCGTCCGCCCGATCCTGAACGTCGTGGTGTCGAACGTTCCCGGCCCTGACTTCCCGCTCTACTTCGGCACGGCGCGGCTCCTCGAGCTCTACCCCATGGGCCCGATCTTCGACGGCGCCGGTCTCAACGTCACCGTGATCAGCTACCTCGACACCATCCACGTGGGCCTCATGGCCTGTCGCGAGACGGTCTCGGAGCTGTGGCACCTCGCCGACGCCTTCCCGCCCGCGTTGGTCGAGCTGGTCGAGCGAGCCCGCGAGCACCCGGTGGAGCCCCCGGTGACAGCTACTACCGGCAGAACGGGCACTCCGGCCGGATCAGGCGAGGCCGTCGAAGAGTGATGTCTCGGTGCCGGGCGGGCGGTCGCCCCGGCGAATGAACCACTCCCAGCCGAAGGCTTCGCGGAACACGTCGTCGGGCATGGTCATGAAGAAGGAGGAGTCGCTGATCTGACTGGCGTGCGCGGCCATCGCCGCCCGTTTCCGGGTGACGAACTCGCGAACGTCGACACCCGTGGTGATCTCGGCCTCGGGCGTGCCGAACGTGTCGATGTCGACGGGGTCGGGCATGTCGTCGGCGATGTCGGCGGCCTCGGCAGCTCGCGACTCGAACATGCGGCGCACGTGGTCACGGTTCGTCGTGGCTTCGTAGACCCGGGCGGTGCCGGCGAGCTCGGCCGCCCGCACGCCGACGCGGTGGACCTGGATGTGATCCGGGTGGCCGTAGCCACCGCGTTCGTCGTAGACGGTCAGCACGTCGGCGGTCTCGATACGCAGGATCTCGGCGAGTCGGGCTGCGGCCACGTCGACGTCGGCCGACCAGAACGCCTCGGCGGCGTCGTTCGTCGGCTCACCCATCATTCCCGAGTCGTGGTAACCGAGGAACTCGACGCGCGCGGCGCCGAGCGCCGCGGCGGAGCGCCGGGCCTCTTGGTCGCGGCGATCGCCGAGGGTCTCGCCCGGCGCCAGCACGTCGTCGTCGACCTCGCCGAGCTCACCGCGGGTCGCGAGCACGAGCACGACCCGGTGACCGTTCGCGGCGGCCTGGGCCATCACCCCGGCGGTGGTGATGGCCTCGTCGTCAGGATGGGCGTGGAAGCACACCAGCGTCGCGGGCATCGGGTCATTGTCACCCCTGGAGCCTCTCGCGTGAAAGCGCGCTGCCTGGTGGAGGGCGGAACCTGACGTTAGAGTCAGCTTCGATTCGGATCGTGGTTGCGTCGTTGACGGGGGGTCGAGATGCGGTTGACCGGAATTCGGGCTCGAGGGAGCGTACGGGTGATCGCGCTGCTGGCCGTGCTGGCCCTGGCCGCGGGGGCGTGTTCGAACGCCAAGGAGAAAGACTCGGGCTCGGGGGGCTCGGGCTCCGGCGGCGGCTCGACCGAGGTCATCGACCAGCCGGGCGTCACCGCCGACACGATCAGGGTCGGAGGTGTGGCCTCGATCACCAACCCACTCAACGCGCCCTACGGCGACATCTTCGAGGGTGTGAAGGCCTACTTCGCCATGGTGAACGCGAACGGGGGGATCGACGGCCGCGACCTCGAGGTCGTGTCCGAGCGTGACGACCAGATTGCCAACAACCTCCGTGAGGTCGAGGGCCTGCTGAGCCAGGACGACGTGTTCGCGGCGCTGGGCATGGCGACGATCTTCGACTTCAGCGGTGCCGATGCCCTCGCCGAGGCGGGCACCCCGACCTTCGGCTGGAACATCAACGAGGACTGGACCGGCAAGCCGAACCTGTTCGGCAACGTCGGCGCGCTCTGCATCGGCTGCACCGGCATCGAGCTGCCGTGGGTCGCCCAGGAGCTCGGGAAGACGAAGATCGGTGTGATGGCCTACGGCGTGGCCAACTCCAAGAGCTGCGCCGAGGGAATTCGCGACTCGTTCGAGGAGTTCCCGAGCGCCGAGATCGGGTTCTACAGCGACAGCCTCGCGTTCGGGACCGCGGACTTCAGCGTCGAGGTCGGCAAGATGAAGGACGCGGGCGTCGATTTCGTCACGACGTGCATGGATACCAACGCTGTGCTCTCGGTGGCCAAGGAGATGCGCCAGCAGGGTCTCGACGCCATCCAGTACCTGCCCAACGGCTATGACCAGGAGTTCATGGCGGCCAACGGCGAGTTCTTCGAGGGCTCGATCGTGCGGGTCCCGTTCGCGCCGTACGAGACGAAGCCGCGGCCCGAGGGGCTGCAGGAATACCTGCAGTGGATGAAAAAGCAGGGCATCACCCCCAACGAGTACACGACCTACGGCTGGATCAACGCCGCGATGTTCGTCGAGGGTCTGAAGGCCGCCGGGCCCGAGTTCACCCAGCAGAAGGTCGTGGACGCCCTCAACGAGATGACCGACGACACCGTCGGCGGCATCCTGGCCGGGATCGACTGGACGACCGAGCACGACGACACCATGCCGCCGGAGACCTGTGGTGCCTACGTGGTCGTGAAGGACGGCGAGTTCGTCAGCGAGTTCGTGCCCAAGGGCAAGGCGTTCGTGTGTCACCAACGCAGCGACGACCTCGCCGCGGACCCCACGTTCAAGTAGCGGGGCGCGAAGAGCCGACGACGACGGGATCGCCCACGTGACGGATCTGCTCACCTACGTCATCCAGGGGATCCCGTTCGGGTGCGTGTTCGCGCTCGTCGCGATCGGCCTCGTCCTCACGTACAAGACCAGCGGCGTCTTCAACCTGGCGTTCGGCGCGCAGGCCTTCCTCTCTGCCGCCGTCTACTACGACGTGCGGGTGCGCCACGCGTGGCCGATGGTCCCCGCCTTCGTCCTCGCGGTGCTCGTCGTCTCCCCGCTCGTCGGCCTGCTCCTCGAGCGCCTCATCTTCCGCCATCTCCGGACCGCCTCACCGGTCGCGAAGCTGGTTGCCGCGCTCGGGCTGCTCGTGGCCGTCCCCCAGATCGTCCAGATCTGGCTGGGCAAGGGGCCGACGTTCGGCATCGTGGGCGTGTGGTCGGACGACAACGCGCTGTACCGCTTCGGAGACTTCGTCGTCGACGGCCGGGAGATGGCGGTCTTCGTGTGCACCGCGGTCGGGGTCGTCGCGCTGTGGGCGCTGTTCCGCTTCGCTCCCGTCGGGCTGCGGATGCGGGCCGTGGTCGAGAGCCCGCGCATGACCGAGCTCGCCGGCGTGAATGCCGACCGCGTGAGCGCCTCGGCCTGGATGCTCTCGAGCTTCTTCGCCGGCCTGGCCGGCGTGCTCGTGGCGCCGTTCTACGCCTCGCTGTCGCCGACCGACTTCACCACGTTGCTCGTCGCGGCGATCGCGGCGGCGGCCTTCGCCCGGCTCACGAGCATCCCGCTCGCGCTCGTCGGGGGAATCCTGTTGGGCATCTCCCAGGGACTGATGGCGGGCTACCTGCCCCCGGCGAGCCTGCTCGCACGCAACCTGCGGCCGACGCTGCCGTTCCTCGCCCTCTTCCTGCTCCTGCTGTTCTGGCCGGGGTTGCGGACCGCGATCCAGAGCAAGGACCCGCTCGCCGGCGTCGACCCCCCACCCCTGCCGCCGGCCGCCGAGGAGCGCGGCCGCTTCCTCACCATTGGCACCCGAGTGTTCGGCGTTGCTGTCCTCGGCGTGCTCGTCGTGTGCTCGCTCACCGTGTTCAGCAGCTACTGGCTGCTGATCTTCACCCAGGCCGCCATCTTCGCCACGATCTTCCTGTCGATCACGGTCATCACCGGAATGGGCGGACAGGTCTCGCTCTCCCAGGCCACCTTCGCGGGCATCGGCGCGTTCGCCACCGCGCAGATCGTCGACACCTGGGGCCTCGGGGTGCTGCCGACCCTGCTCGTGGGCGCGGCGCTCGCGGCGGCGGTGGGGGCGCTGCTGGCGATCCCCGCCTTGCGCCTCGGTGGGGTGTTCCTCTCGCTCGCGACGCTGGCGTTCGCACTGATGTTCGAGAGCGTGTTCGTGCCTTTGGACTGGGTCGGCGGTGGCATTCGGCCCCTGCGGGTCCCGCGCCCGGCCGGTCTCAACGACGACAAGATGTTCTTCCTGTTCTGCGTGCTCGTGCTCGCGGCCGTGGCGGGGCTCGTCGTGCTCATCCGCAAGGGGACCACCGGCCGATTCCTCGACGCGTTGCGCGGGAGTGACGTCGCCGCCCAGTCGATCGGGATCAACCCTGCCCGGGCCCGCATCCTCGCGTTCGCGGTCTCGGCCGGGATCGCCGGACTCGGCGGTGGGCTGCTCGCCACGCAGAAGGGAATCGCGCAGCCGGCCGACTTCGGGTTCTTCTTCAGCCTCTTCTTCGTCGTCGTGGTCGTGACGCTCGGCGCGCGCACGGTCGAAGGCGCGATCAGCGCGGGCCTCGGGATCATGCTCATGCCCGAGATCCTCAAGTGGGCGGGTCTCTCCCCGTCGTGGCAGTTCGTGCTCTTCGGCCTCGGTGCCATCACCTACGCGCGTCATCCCGAGGGCGTGCTCGAGTCGAACAAGCGACGCTCGTTGGCGTTCGTCGAACGGCGCCTGCCGCGCCGGTGGCGCGGTCCCGGCGGCTCCGGCGCTCCGCCCGGCGCCGCGCCTGCCGCCGACGCCGGTGCGCTACCGCCGGTTGCCGCCGCGCACGTCCGCGGCGGTTCGATCGGGGACAAGTTGGGTGGGACCTGATGGCCCTCCTGGAGGCCGAGGGGATCACGAAGCACTTCGCCGGGATCACCGCGCTCGACGCAGTGTCGCTGACGGTGGAGCCGGGCGAGGCGGTCGGGCTCATCGGTCCGAACGGCGCGGGAAAGACGACGTTCTTCAACTGCCTCCTCGGGATCCTGCGTCCGGACGGCGGCACGGTCACGTTGGCGGGTCGCGACATCACGCGTCTGCCCACCTACCGGCGGGCGCGGCTGGGGTTCGGTCGAACGTTCCAGCGCATGGAGCTGTTCGCCGGGATGACCGTGCGCGACCATCTGCTCGTCGCCGAGCGGTCGCGCCTCGGTACCGGCCGCTTCTGGAAGGACCTGCTCAACCTCTCCCGTCCGACGGCATCCGAGCAGGAACGCGCGGAACACACCCTCGAGCTCCTCGGTCTCGCGGACGTCGCCGACAGGCCCGTCGAGGCGCTCACCCTCGGGCGAGGCAGGCTCGTCGAGGTGGGCCGCGCCCTGATGACCGAACCCAAGCTGCTGCTGCTCGACGAGCCGTCGTCCGGGCTCGACGCGCACGAGACCGAGGCGCTAGCGGTGACCTTGCGCGACGTGCAGGCGGCCCGCGGCACCGCAGTGCTCCTCGTGGAGCACGACGTCGAGTTCGTGCGCACGTTCGCCACCCGACTGTACGTGCTCGACTTCGGCACGCTCATCGCGCAGGGCACGACCACGGAGGTGCTCACGGCCGACACCGTGCGCCGTGCCTACCTCGGGGAGACGGTGTGAGCGCCAAAGGCGCAGGAATGCCACCCCTGTCCGCTCCCGACGCGTCGGCGCCGCTGCTCGAGCTTCGGGCGGTCGAGGCGTCCTACGGTCCGTTCCGCGCGCTGTTCGGGGTCTCACTCGAGATCCACGAGGGCAAGGTGCTCGCGCTCCTCGGGTCCAACGGCGCGGGCAAGACGACGGTGGCACGCGTGTGTACCGGCCTCGTGCATCCGACCGCAGGCGGGGTGCTCCTCGGGGGCGTGCGGATCGACGAGCTCCGACCATTCCGCATCGCCCGGCTCGGGGTGGTGCACGCGCCGGAGGGACGCTCGGTCTTCGCGACGCTCTCCGTCGAGGAGAACCTCGTCCTCTCGTTCCGGCGCGAGTTCGGCCGTTCGGGCGTCGCCCCGGCGCTCGCGCGCGCCTACGAGCTGTTCCCGCGCCTCGGCGAACGGCGTAAGCAGGTCGCGGGCACCCTCTCGGGCGGCGAGCAGCGGATGCTGTCGCTCGCGCGCGTCCTCGTGCACCCGCCCCGTCTGTTGATCGCGGATGAGCTGTCGCTCGGTCTCGCACCGATCGTCGTCGACGAGGTGTACCGCACGCTCGAGACCGTGCGCGATGCGGGGACGACCCTGCTCATCGTGGAGCAGTACGTGGGCCACGCGCTCGCGATCGCCGACGAGGTCGCGGTGCTCACCAAGGGCGTTGTCGCGCATCGCGGCCCCGCCGGAGACGCCGACGAGCTCGCGGAGTGGCTGCTACCTCAGGCCTGAGCGCCGTCGGAGTGCGCGGGGACGGCCGTGCCGAAGAGTGAGCGGTGCGTGACCGCGGCCAGCGTGTCCACCATCGCCGCGTCGTCGAGCTTCACCTGGTCGGTGAGCACGTAGTAGTTGAGCCGCTCGATCATCGCGACGAGCGCGAGCGCGGCGACGCGCGCGTCGATCCCGGTCGGGGCGACGTCGCGGATGCGGTGAAGCAGCTCGCGGGTGATCTCGGCCAGGGTGTCGGTACCGAGGCGGCCGAACTCACTGCCGCCGATCTCGGCCTCGGTCCACGCACGGATGATCGCGCCGGAGCCCCGGTACAGCGCCACGAAATCCCGCAGCCACTCGGTCAGCTGCGCCGCGGCCTTCTCCGTCGGGTCGAGCGGAGGGAGCCGCTTGGCCAGGGCGGTCATCTCGTCGGCCGCATCGGCCGCGAGGGCACCGAACAGCTCTTCCTTGTTGGCGAAGTACAGGTAGAAGGTGCCGTGCGATGTCTTGGCCAGGGCCACGATGTCATCGACCCGTGCCGCGTGGTAGCCGCGGGACGCGAACACCTCGACCCCCGCCTCGAGCAGGCTCGCACGCGTGCGCTCGCCCCGGGATCGCCGTCCCGCATTGGCCGGCGTGCGTCCGGAAGATCCCGGCCGCGTCCGGGACCCGTCGTTCGACCCCACCATCGCGAGGAGGCTAGAACAACCTGACACACGTGTCACGGACGCGGTCGCGTCCGGGCACGGGAGACCGAGAACCGTGTACCGATGACGGGAGAACGACATGGGGGCCGTGCAGTCGATCGGCGTCGGCGATGAAGCGCCGCCGCTGGTGGTGGAGAACCTCACCCGAACGCAGTTCGTGCGCTACGCCGGGGCTTCGGGCGACTTCAACCCGATGCATCATGACGACACGATCGCCACCCAGGCCGGCAGCCCGTCGGTGTTCGGTCACGGGATGCTGACCGCCGGACTCATGGCCCGGGTGGTGAAGGACTGGCTCGGACCGGAGTCACTCCGACGCTTCCAGGTACGGTTCGCCAAACAGGTGTGGCCGGGTGAGTCGCTGACGTTCACCGCCAAGGTGACCGCTGTCCACGATGAGGCCGTCGACCTCGAGTTGCAGGCGACGAATGTCGACGGTGAAGTGAAGCTGACCGGGACCGCGACGGCCGCGGTCTGACCACTCGAGCGCGAAGGAGCCAGAGCACACCGATGGGAGTCCTGGACGGCAAGGTGGCCGTGATCACCGGCTCAGGCCGGGGGATCGGGCGCGAGTTCGCGCTGAGCATGGCCGGCGAGGGAGCGAAGGTCGTCGTCAACGATGTCGGCGTCTCGCTCGACGGGCAGGGAACCGGCGACGACCCGGCCCACCAGGTGTGCGAAGAGATCAAGGCGAGCGGCGGAGCAGCGGTCCCGAGCTACGAATCCGTGACTGAGTTCGATGCCGCGGAACGGATCATCGCCACCGCGCTCGACGCCTTCGGCACGGTGGACATCCTCGTGAACAACGCGGGGATCGTGCGCGACCGCTCCCTGCTCAAGATGGCCGAAGAGGACTTCGACGCGGTCGTGGCCGTCCACATGAAAGGCGCGTTCAACTGCACCCGCCATGCGGCGCCGATCATGAAGGAAGCCGGCTACGGGCGGATCATCAACATCACGTCCTCGGCAGGAATTCGCGGGAACTTCGGTCAGACGAACTACGGCGCCGCCAAGGCCGCGCTCATGGGGATGACCTTCATCTGGTCGATCGAGCTGGGCCGGTACGGGATCACCGTCAACGCGATGGCGCCGGCCGGCGCGACCCGCATGACCGCTTCGCTGTTCGAGCGGACCGGTACCGAGCCGCCTCCCGAGGCGAACCCCGCGCTCAACGCCCCGCTCGTCACCTACCTCGCTTCAGAGGGAGCTGCCCACGTCAACGGTCAGATCCTCGGCCGGACGGACTTCGCGTACACGATCTTCCAACACCCCAAGCAGGTCGCGTTCATGTGGCGTGATGGCGGCTGGGACGTCGACGGCGTCGCAGAGAACTTCGACAGCATCCTCGGTCAGCATCTGGCCCACGTCGGCATGACCATGCCGAGCGGTATGGAGCACGACAAGAAGTAGCCGCCGAAACGGTCTGGCTGATCAGCCTGGCTGATCAGCGTTTCGGGTCGAGCGACTTCAGGGCGATCTCGTACTGTTGCTGGTAGGTCACGCGCCCGATCGGTGAGGGGCTGGTGTCGCGTTCTGCGCTGCGGGCCTTCACCACGAGGTTGGTGCCGGGCTGCACCCAGCGGTGCTCGACGCCGCCCCCGGCGCGTTCGCCGCCCTCGGTGGAGGTGACGCGCAGACGGACGGTGCTCACGGGCTCGCCGTCCACGCGAACGGTTTCGGTGCCGATGACCCGGTAGCGCATCGTCGTGGTGTTGGGTGCGTCGGTGCAGGTGCCCTTCCAGCTCTGGTTCGGCTTGGGGTCCGCAGGCAGGTTGACGACGTCCGGGCACGTGTAGGTGTCGGCTTCGGTCTGGTTGAAGAAGCGGTCGGAGGTGACGGTCTCGGTGAGGACCCACGTTCCGTTGGCCTGACGACAGAGCTTCGACTCGTCGTATCGGCCTTCGAGCACGTCCCGGCGGGTGTCGACGCCGCACGTCGATTCGGTCACGGTGAGCGTCGTCGTGGCCGGATAGTCGGCGGATGTGCCGCCGAGCGCGCTCACCGACTCCGAACCGGTCGTGCGGTAGAGGTACACGCCCGCCTTGGGCGTGCCGGCCTCGGCGGATCCTTCGCCGCGCCCGGAGAAGTCGTCCTCGACCGCGGCCACGTCGACCGGGGTCTCGTTGTTGCGCAGGAACCGGTCCCAGACGACGTAGACGCCCGTGGCCAAGGTCAGAGCAACGACGACCCCGACGACGGTCAGGTTCCGGAGCCGGTGCGGATGACGCCGTGGCGGGGTCGCCGCCGATTGCGACAAATCGTCGGAGGTCACCGGATCGAGTGTACGGGCGCTCGCGCTCATGTCCGGCCATCTGCTCGCGCCCTCGCGGCCGCGTAGATTCCTCGGTGATGTCGCTGGTGATCCTGAACGAGATGGGACCGAGAGCCGAAGCCGCGATTCGCTCGGCCGTGCCCGACGCGGAGGTGGTTGCGGTTGGGCCCGAACCACCGGAGAGCGGGACGCGCGCCGATGTGTTCTTCGGTGGATACGGGCCGCACTCGCTCGCCTACGCCGCGTGCGTTGCGTGGGTGCAGCTCCCGGGCACAGGTGTCGACAAGGTGCCCGCCGAGATGTACGAGGGTCGGATCGTCACGTGCGCGCGCGGCGCCAGCTCGGTCGCGATCTCCGAGTTCGTGCTGGCGGCCATCCTCGCGTTCGAGAAGCACATACCCGAGGTGTGGCTCGACGAACCCCCCGAGCATTGGAACTTCGGTGATCTCGGTGGTCTCAACGGCAAGACGTTGGGTTTGGTCGGGTTGGGTGGCATCGGCGCGGCGATTGCGGCCCGAGCCCTCCCATTCGGCATGCGCGTACGCGCCGTCCGCCGGACTGACACGCCGAGCCCGATCGACGCCGTCGAGGTACTCACCGACCGCCGCGAGCTCTTCGCCACCGCGGACCACCTCGTGCTCGCCGTGCCCGCAACCGGTCGCACCCGGCATCTGATCGACGCCGACGCGTTCGCCGCGATGAAGCCCGGCGTGCACCTCGTGAACATCGCCCGCGGCTCGTTGGTCGACCAGGATGCGCTCCGCGTCGCGCTCGACGACGGCCGGGTCGCGCGCGCCACGCTCGACACGGTGGAGCCGGAACCGCTCCCGGCCGGGCACTGGCTGTACGAGCACGCGAACGTACGGCTCAGCGCCCACGTGTCGTGGGTGTCACCGGTCGGCTTCGAGCCCGCCCTCGCGATCTTCGTCGAGAACCTTCGTCGCTACGTACGCGGCGAGGCGCTCGTCGGTGTCGTCGATCGCGACGCGGGCTACTGAGTACTGCGGGCTGCTGAGAGGGCGGGGGCGGCTACCACGGGTTGCCGAAGCGCTCTCGGTGAGCTTTCTCGGTGACGGGGGCCCGTCGGGACGGGCCGAGCGGCCGGGCCGGATGGCCGAGCGGCACGACCGCCATTGGTCGTACCGAGTCGGGCAACCCGAGATCGCGGCCGAGCTCGGGCGCGAACGTCGGCAGGGTCGTCAGGGCGCTGCCGAGCCCACACGCGTGGGCGGCGAGCAGCAGGTTCTGGAT
>Ga0209587_1000440_pt1 | contig 20374 bp, 21 predicted proteins | sample NGEPerD_2_FD_184512 | JGI IMG/M metagenome (GOLD analysis project Ga0209587, IMG submission 184512) | Arctic peat soil microbial communities from the Barrow Environmental Observatory site, Barrow, Alaska, USA - NGEE PermafrostL1-D... | ecosystem: Environmental > Terrestrial > Soil > Wetlands >... | reverse complement strand
GCCGCGTGTCGTCTTGCGCTGCGAGAGTTGGTCGCGGAGGGCGTCGGGAGTGGTGACGATCACAGCGGAGCTGCTGCCGCTTCTTCCGGCCTGAGCCCGACCCGGCGCGGCGCGAGCTACTTGCCCCGGATTAACGGTTGAAGTGAAACGGCCGCGCCGGGGGTGGTGGCGCGGCCGTTTGGGGTGGTCGGGGGTGCTGTTGGGTGGAGCGGGTGGATCGTTTCAGTCGCTGTGGACGGCGAGGGTGTCGAGGTTGTAGGCCAGCACCGCCCATCCGACCCAGGTGCGGGCTCCGGGGTGTCCTCGCAGCCGGGTGCGGTCGAGGCCGTAGCTGCGTTTGAGGTGGCTGATGCGCCCTTCGCAGCCGACCCGGTAGCGGGCCAGCCGGCGCCGGGTTCTTCGCGATCCGGCCTGCTGGCGCCCGGCGATGAACACGGTGGACTGCGACGGCAGCGCCGGGTTGGTGGTGGTGGGCTCAAAGCCGCCGTCGAGCGCGATCTCGCGCGGCCGGATTCCGAGCCGGTCGAGCTCCTGGGCGGTCGCGGGTAACAGCTCGGTCTCGTTGGGCGAGCCGATCCGGCTGGCCGGCGGCAGCAGGAACCCCCGCGCGCCGCGGCGGGTGTTGGCCGTCACCTCGGCGAGTTGGAACACATAGCCGAACTCGGTCGGCTTGCCGAGCTTGCCCTTCCGGATCGGGCGCGCGTCGGGATCGGCGAGCGAGACCAGCCGGTCGGTGATCTTCTCCCCGGCGAGGCGCTGCTCGATCTGGCGGGCCACCTTCGCGGCGCGCTCGGCCAGTTCGTCGAGGCGCCTTGCCGCCACGAGCTTTCGCTGTGCGCCTCGGCCTCGCGCGCTCTCGCGCGCCTTCGCCGCCAGCCTCCGCGCCTCGCGCACCGAGCGGGCGAGAAGCTCGCCGGCCTCGCCCGTCAGCCGCAGCACCTCGGCCTTCTTCTCGCCAGCGCGCCGGGACATCGTGCGACCGATCAGGCGCAGCCGCCGACCCGCAGCCCGTGAGCGATCCTGGACCGCCTTCGCGCCGGCGCCGAGCGTCCCAGCGAGCCGGCGCCCCTCGCGCGCGAGCGCGCGGGTCGCGTCCACCGCGAGCGCCGCATCGGAGGGGTAGCGCACGTCGGCCTCGACGACGGTCGAGTCGACCCGCATCGCGCGAGCACGGAAGCGCTGCTCGCGCTGGGCCTTGGCGATCACCAGCCGCGTCAGCTCGGCGACCACCTCGGGCCCCAGCCGGCGGGTGAGCTTGCGCACCGTCGACTCATCAGGCACCCGCTCTGACAGCGCGATCAAACAGAAGCGCCGCAAGTGCAGCGAGTCAGAGACCTCGCGCACGAGCGTCTCATAGCCCCAGCCGGTGCGCGCCTTGACCACCATCAGGCGCACATAGCTGGCCATCGGCATCGTCGGGCGCCCGCGCTCCCGGGCGCCCAGCTCCCACGCCGACTCGATCGGGGCCAGCAGCGCGCCATCGCCAAGCAACTCGTCCAGCCGCGCCAGGCCCTCCGGCAGCTCGCGCACCTCGACCGGCAACGCCTCGTCAAACAGCGTCTCCACCTGACCGCCCGCCAACCGCAGCATCTCCACCCCCGGAAACCGTTGATTTGCAGGGTCGATCATCACTGCCACGACGGACAGAACCGCTCCCCAAACGCCGACTATTTCCGGGGCAAGTAGCTAGGACGGACTCGTCGGCTCGTAGGACGGACTGGTCGGCTCGACCTTGCGCGCCCACGGGGTGCGCACCAGCTCCGGCGCCCCGAACGCCGAGCTGCGGTCCACGAAGAAACGCACGCCGTCGCGGTCCTCGATCGCCTGCACCGCCGACGACTGCTTGCGCCATGTGAGCGCCACCCCGATCGCGTAGCCCGCCGCGATGGCGGGGACCTGGGGCACGAGGAAGGCCACGGCGCCGCAGGCGAGCGTGAACAACCCGAGCGGCCACAGCCGGTTGAAGATCACGCTGCCCACCTCCACCTCGGGGAGCGTGTTCGTGGCGCGCGCCCCCGTCAGCAGCCGGGCGATCCCCGCTGTCGCGGCCAGCCGCCGGCCCAGGAGCAGCCCGCCGGCCGCGGCAATCGTCCACCAGCCGAGGGCAACGCCGATCGCCACGCTGTCCTCGTCCTGCGTGGCGCTGGCGATCGCCACCACCGCCAGCGCGGTCCCCGCCCCGGCGAACAGCAGGACGGCCACGCGCAGGAAGTCCGTGAAGCGCACGGCGGGGTGGTTAGGCGCCCTCGGCCAGAACGGCGAGCACCTCTGTGAAGCCGCGCACGCCCTCGACTGCCAGGTCAGAGCGGTCGACGATGGCGGCGGGCCCCTCGCTGGAGCGGACGCCCACGCGGACGGCGAGCTCGAGCGCCCCTTCGGCCACGAGGGCGTCGAGGGCGTCGAAGGCGTCGAGGTCGGTCACGTCGTCGCCGCCGTAGAGCGCGACGCGCACCTTCGTGCGCTCGATCAGGGCGCGCACCGCCTGCCCCTTGTCAACGGGCACGGGAGGGCGGACCTCGAGCACCTTGCGGCCCCAGTGGATGCCCAGCCCGGCGGTCTCCGCCTCCTGGGCCACGCCCTGGAGCACGGTCTCGGCGGCCTCCTCGTCGGGTGAGCCGCGCCAGTGAAAGGCCTTGATCGGCCCCTTGTCCTCCAGGCGGATACGCAGCTGCTTGAACGCGCGCTCGTTCTGGCGGTGGCGCACGAACTCGCGGGTGCGTCCCTCCCAGCTGGCGAACGCGTCGAGCAGGCGCGGGCGCTTCTCGCCGGCGTACATCACCTCTGCCCCGTGAGAGCCCACGTAGGCGATCGAGCCCACCCCCACCAGCCGCCTGGCCTCGGCCACCGGGCGCCCCGAGACGCACGCCACGCACCCGTAGCGGCGCCCCAGCCGGCTGAGCAGCAGCGGCACCTCCTCGCGCACGTGGGACTCGTCGGGCCGGTTGACGATCGGGGCCAGCGTGCCGTCGATATCGCAGAAGATCGCCGCGTTGGGCGGGTCCTCGGTGAGCGGGCGCAGTCCCTCGGCCAGGGTGTTCGCAGTCGGAGCGGACACGGCTCGTAGTATGCCCGGCGATGTCTGAGAGGCTCGGTCGGCTGGCCGTGATCGCCACGGTGGCGGGCATGTTCAGCGGGCTGTTCGGTATCGGCGGCGGGACCGTGATCGTGCCGCTGCTCATCCTCTGGCTGGGCTACGGCGAGCGTGAGGCCACCGGCACCTCACTCGCCGCCATCGCCGTGATCGCCGCCCTGGCCGCTGGAGCGCACGCTCTGTACGGCAACGTGGATCCGCTGGCGGCGCTGCTGATCGGCCTGCCCGCCGTGGGCGGCGTGCTGGCCGGCACGACGCTTCAGCAGCGGATCCCCGAGCAGGCCGTGGCCGGCGTGTTCGCCGCTCTGCTGATGGCCTCGGCGACCGTGCTGGTGCTCTGATGGAGGCGGGCGACCTACTCGGCCTACTCGTCATCGGCTTCTCCGCCGGCATGCTCGGCGGGCTCGTGGGCGGCGGCGGCGGTGTGCTGTTCGTACCCGGCTTGGTGATCTTCCTCGGCGAGTCCCAGCTCGAGGCCGAAGCCACCTCGCTGCTGGCCATGGCCCTGGTGGCGGTCGTGGGCGCGGCACGCCAGGGCGGCTACGGCAACCTCCGCCTGCGCGATGGGTTGGTCGTGGGCGTGCTGTCTCCAATCGGGGTGGGTGCGGGCACCGTTTTGGCCAACAATCTCCCCGAGCGGGCGCTGGAGCTCTCGTTCGCCGCCCTGCAGCTGTACTTTGCCTACGGGCTGGCGCGCCGCGCGCTGCGATCGCCGGACCCGCCATAGGCCACGAACGGGTAGCCTCGTGAGGCTCAGATGACGATCCTCGAGTTCGACACCCAGGAGCGGGAGGGAATGGCTCACGTGCACCTGCGCGGGGAGCTCGACCTGTCCTCCGCCGAGCGCGTCGAGCGCGAGCTCGAACGCGTTGAGTCCGATCGTCCCGAGCTCATCGTGCTCGACCTCTCGGGCCTCACCTTCCTCGACTCGACCGGCCTGCGCCTGATCGTGACTGCCGACCAGCGCGCCCGCCAGTCCGACCGCCGCCTGGCGGTGATCAAGGGCCCCGCCACGGTGCAGCGCGTGTTCTCCATCACCAAGCTGGATGAACGCCTCACGATGGTCGACAACGAGAGCGAGCTGCAGGCCGCCGGATGAGCGTGGCCATCGACCCCACGTCCCGCCCGGAGATAGCGGCCCTCCTCGCCCGCGGCGAGGAGAAGGGCTGCATCGACCTCTCCGAGCTCGACGAGCGCGCGCAGGCGCTCGACCTGAGCGACGAGGAGCTGGAGGCTGTGCACGAGCGGATCGAAGCGCGCAGCATCGAGCTCAGCGACGACTGCGGGCGCACCGACGCCGAGGAGGCGCGCTACCAGCCCGAGGACCTCACAGGCACCACCACCGACGCCCTCCAGCTGTTCCTGAACGAGATCCGGCGCTACCAGCTGCTCACCAAGGGCGAGGAGGTGGAGTTGGCCCAGCGCATCGAGCAGGGCGACCTCGCGGCGAAGGAGCGGATGATCAACTCCAACCTGCGCCTCGTGGTCTCGATCGCCAAGAAGTACCAGGGGCACGAGCTGACGCTGCTCGACCTGATCCAGGAGGGCATCTTCGGCCTGATCCGGGCCGCCGAGAAGTTCGACCACCGCCGCGGCTACAAGTTCTCCACCTACGCCACCTTCTGGATCCGCCAGGCGATTCAGCGCGGCCTGGCCAACAAGTCGCGCACGATCCGCATCCCGGTGCACATCGGCCAGCGCGAGCGCAAGATCGCGCGTGCCTCCCGCGAGCTGTCCGCCCGGCTGGGCCGCGAGCCCTCGGACGCCGAGATCGCCGGTGAGGCCGAGCTGCCGGTCGAGCACGTGGAGGAGGTGCGGGCCGCGGCCCGCACCGTCACGAGCCTCGACCGCACGGTCGGCGAGGAGGGCGACACCGCCTTCGGCGACCTGCTGCCCAGCGACGAGCCGGAGCTCGAGGAGGAGATCCAGGTGAACCTGGCGCGCGAAGCGCTGCACCGGACCGTGGACCACCTTCCCGAGGCCGAGCGCACCGTGATCCGCCTGCGCTACGGGATCGACGGCGGCGAGCCCAAGCCGCTGCGCGAGACCGGCCGCGAGCTGGGCCTGTCGGCCGAACGGGTGCGCCAGCTGGAGTCCCGTGCCCTGAAGCGCCTGTCCTCCCAGCGCGAGCTCAACGCGCTGCGCGACGCCGCGTGACGATGGCCACGCCGAAGGACGCCGAGGTGCTCGTGGTCTAGGCCAGCGGGGGCATCGGCACGCCGGGCGTGCGCGCCAGCGCCGCGGCGGTCACGATCAGCGACAGCCCCGGCACGAAGCGCTCCGGCCGCCCGGTGTCCTGGCCGGTTCGCAGCGCCTCCTCGCGCAACTCGACCAGCGCGACGACCGCGGCGCAGGTCTCGGCCTGCGGCGAGTCCTCGCCCACCTCGCACGCCAGCCGTGTGAGCGCGAGGCTCTCGGCAGGCTCCACCCCGTGGAACATCTGGCCCACCGCCATCACCAGGAACGTGTAGACGCGGTCGAGCAGCGGGTCGCGGTCCAGCGCGCCGGGGCCGGGCGCGGGACCGGCGTCGAGAAGCTCCTCACCGGCGAGGATCCGGTCGAGCTGGCCGCCGAACACGACCCGGAGCTGATCGTTGGACAGACCCGCCTGGAGCGCGTAGCGCAAGTTCAGCGTGGCGGCGAAGCTGCACGCGGAGTAGGGGGCGTCGCTGGCGAAGATGATGTTGCCCGGGGGCACGAGCGTGTAGAGCGCCAGCAGGTCGCTGGGCGACCACCACGCCGTGTCGAAGAAGAGGTTGGGCAGGTCCTTGGCCGCCTGCCAGATCCAGGCGAGGTCGCAGATGCCCGCGTGCGCGAGGATCAGCCGCAAGCCGGGCCGGCGCTCGCATATCTTCACGGCGTGCTCCCCCAGCGCGGGGATCCCGCGCCCGGCGTGCACCAGCACCGGCAGCCCGCGCTCGTCCGCCATCTCGAACACCGGCTCCATCGCCGGAGTGTCCAGCGCGAACCGCTCCGCGCGCGGGTGCAGCTTGATGCCGGCGGCGCCCGCATCGAGGCAGCGCTCGGCCTCGGCCAGGGGCCCTGCGGCGGGGTCGAGCCGGCAGAAGGCGGTGAGCCGGCCCTCGGAGCGCTGCGAGTCGCCGATCACCTGGTCGTTGGCCGCCGGGTAGCCGTCGGGCTCGTGCATCGGGAACACCACCCCGCGCGAGCCCGCAGCCGTCAGCGTGGCGGTCAGCTGCTCGGCCGTGCAGCTGAAGCCGTCGGGGTCGTTCTGCCCGATGTGGGTATGGGCGTCGTACAGCTCGATGCCCGGCGCCTGCTCGCGCAGGGCCGCCAGCCAGGGGGCCATCAGCTCATCGCCGAACACGGCGGGCAGACTACCCGCGGTCAGTTGGGCAGCCCGTGCTCCAGCGCGCCCTTCACCGCGGCGTCCACGGCGTTGAGGCGGTACAGCGCCAGCGCTTCGGCCGACCGGAAGCGCCGGCCGGGGAGGGCATCGGGCCCGTGGTGGCCCAGCACGCAATGGCTCAGCGCGAGCTCCTTCTCGCGCGGGAACGACCCCACGCGCTCGGTCCACTCCGAGATCAGCTCGAGCCCGAGCGCCAGGTGGCCCACCAGCGCACCCTCGTCGCTGAGCGCGATCTCCGCCGTGTAGTCGAACTCGCGCACCTTGCCGATGTCGTGGAGTAGCGCGCCGGTGATAAGGACGTCGGAGTTCAGCCGCGGGTGCAGCGCGCAGGCCTCTACCGCCAACGTGGCGACCGCCACGGTGTGCTCGAGCAGCCCGCCGAGGTAGGCGTGGTGCCCGCCGCGTGAGCAGGGCGCGCGCCGGAGCGACTCACGGAAGGGCTCGTCGGCCAGCATGGCGTCCAGCAGCCGGCGGTAGTCGGTGTCGTGCACCTCGCGGGCGAAGTGCTCGAGGAAGCCGTCGAGCTCCTCGAGGTCGCGGTAGGCCATCGGCAGGAAGGCGGCGGGGTCGAGCCCCTCGTCCACGCGCCGGATGGACCTAACGTCGATCTGGAGGTCGTCGCGGAAGCGCTCGACGCGGCCGGCCACGCGCACCACGTCGCCGCGGTCGAACTGCCCCGCGAGGAAGTCCGCGTCGCGGAACGCGCGTCCCGGGATGGAGCCCGTGCGGTCGCGCAGCTCGAGCGCGAGGTAGGTGGACCCGCTGCGCGCGGTGAGGCGGTCCTTGCGCGCGCAGGCGAACACGGCGTCCACGTCCGTGCCGTCGCGCAGGCCGGCCACGGTCGGCCGCTCTTCGGGGGCTTCGATCACGCTTCGATGGTGGCCCACGCACCGGACCGATCCCGGTGGGCCACACTTCGGACTCGTATACCGTGGTCAGGGTGTCGGATGTGATCTGGACAGAGCGTCCCGCGCTTAGGAGCCCTGTGCTCGTGGCCGCCTTCGGCGGCTGGAACGACGCCGGCGACGCCGCCTCCGCGGCGGTGCAGTTCATCGGCGCCCACCACGAGCCGCGCGTGGTGGCACGCATCGACGCGGACGAGTTCATCGACTTCACCAGCGTGCGGCCCACGGTGCGCCTCGTGGACGGCCAGACACGCGAGATCGACTGGCCCGAGACCACGGTCTCCGCGGTGGAGGTGCCCGGCGCCGACGGGGACCTGGCGATCCTGCAGGGCCCCGAGCCGGCGCTGCGCTGGGGCCGCTACTGCCGCGCCGTGATAGAGGTCGCCCACGAGCTGGGCGCGGGGAAGGTGATCACCCTGGGCGCGCTGCTCGCCGACGTGCCCCACACGCGGCCGGTGTCGATCTCGGGCATCGCCTCCGATGCCGCCCTCGTCGACCGCCTCGGCTTCGACCACACCAGCTACGAGGGCCCCACGGGCATCGTGGGCGTGTTGCACCACGCCTGCGGCGCCGCGGGCCTGAGCTCGGTGAGCCTGTGGGCGTCGGTGCCGCACTACGTGGCCGCCGCACCCAACCCCAAGGTGGCGCTGGCGCTGGTACGCGCGTTCGAGGGCGCGGCAGGCGTGGTGGTGGACGCCGCCGAGCTCGAGGCCGCGGCCGAGGACTACGAGCGCCAGGTGAGCGCCGCGGTGGCCTCGGACCCCGAGGTGCGCGCGTTCGTGGAGCGCCTGGAGTCGGCCGCGGACGAGAGCGAGGACGACCCGGACCCGGCGAACCTGCCATCAGCGGACGCGATCGCGAGCGACTTCCAGCGGTTCCTCAGGCAGCAGGGGCCGGAGGGTTAACTCTCTGCTGCCGGGCAAATGATCCGGTAGTCACACAAGCGACAGATGTCCGGCCTCGGCGTGGGCTGGAAGTCCTGGCGCTGGATGCCCTCACCGATCTCGGCCACCGTGCCGCGCACGCGCTCCAGCTCCGCCTCGGAGTGCTCGATGGGCACCTTCTCGCCGGTCATCACGTAGTGGTAGCTCTGCGCGGTCGTGTCCAGCTTCCACGACTCGCGTGCACCCATCTGGTAGATCGACAGCTGCACGTCCGAGCCCAGCTCCTCCTCGGTCTTCGCGCGGCCGGTCTTGTAGTCGATCAGCTCGTACGAGCCATCGGGGTGGCGGTCCACGCGGTCCACCCGGCCGCGGAGCAGGTGCGGGCCGAGCGAGAACGAGAAGCTGCGCTCGAACCACACCGGCTCGGACTCCTCGGAGCGCGTGCGCTCCCAGTAGCGGTCCAACGCGTCCAGCGCGCGCTCTCGGAACTGCAGCTCGTCGTCGGAGTCGCCGAAGCCGCCCCTGCGCCAGGACGACTCGAACAACTCCATCAGTTCCTCGCGCGAGCCCTTGGTGTGGCGGTGGAAGCGCTCGAGCACCTGGTGCAGCGCGATCCCGAAGCGCTGGTAGATCGTGGGCTCCTGCGGGATCCGAAAGACTCGCGCGAACTTGTACTTCAGCGGGCAGATCCGGTAGGTCTCGATGTCCGAGGCCGACAGCATCAGCCCGCCGTCGGCTCCACCGCCGCGACGGCGGGGGATGAAGGGGTCCAGCGAGGGCTCGCTGCCGTCGCCCCCCGCGGCCGGGCGGCCCTCGGCCTCGCGGGTGGTGTCGCGCAGCCAGTCGTCCAGGCCGGAGGCCTCGAGCACCTCGCGCTGCTCGGGCGTGGCGCCCTGCGCGAGCATCGCGTTCACCTCGGCCAGCGCCTCGGCGAGCGGCTGGCCGGCCTTGGAGCGGTCGATCAGCGCCGCCACCTTGATCAGCTCCAGGTAGCGCGCGACGGCGTTGGACACGTCCACGCTCGTGTCCAGGCGCATCTCGCCCAGGCGCCCACCGGTGCGCGCGACGGTGTCGAGCAGCTCGTCGCGCATGATGCGGAAGGTGGAGTGAAGGCCCTCACCGGGGCCGAACAGCTCCTCCTCCACGACCTCCTCGCCTGTGCCCCCCTGGGTATCGGCCTCGTGCGCGTCGCGCGCCTCGATATAGAACGGCGACGGCCGCGCCGGGGAGCCGTTCTGCCTGTGCTCGCTTGTCGAGTAGCCCTCGGCCCAGGCCAGCACCATCCCCTCGCTCGCCCGCGAGAGAGCCACCCCCAGGAGGCGGCGCATGGCGGCCTCGTGCCCGCCCCGGTAGGCGGGCAGCAGCTCCTTGAGCAGCTCGGAGGGGACCTCGGTGGAGGGGCCGGGGTCGCGTCCGGGCATGCGGGCGGCGGTGAGCCCGAGCACGAAGGTGTGCTCCAGCTCGGTGCCCTTGGCGGCGTCGAAGGCCATCACGCGCACGACCGGCGTGGCCGGGCTCCGGATTGCGTCCTCCTCTTCGCGCAGCCCCGAGTCGGCGACCGCCTTGAGGTAGAGGGTGAAGTCGCGCGCGGTGGCGCCCGGCTCGCGCCGCACGTAGGCGGTGGCCAGCTCGGGCAGGCGGGCGATGTTGCGCAGCCGCTCCACGGTGTCGGCCTGGGTGGCGAACACCTGCTGGCGGCGCACGCCGATGCGCTCGATCAGCCTCAGCACGAAGCGGTCCGGGCGGCGGTTCTCGAACGCGCCGGAGGCGGCGCGGTACAGGCGCAGGAAGGCCTGGGCGCGGTCGCGCCCCTCGGGCGTGAGCTGCGGACCCTCCAGCGCGGCTGCCACCGCCGCCGGGAGGTCGAGCTTGCGCCGCCGGGCCAGCTGGGTGAGACGCGCCACGTCCACGGAGTGGATCTCGATCGGCGGGCGCGACAGGGCGCGAACGGCGGCGCCGGCGTCGGAGGGGTCGGCCAGCACCCGCAGCCAGGCGAGCACGTCGCGCACCTCGGGGCGCTGGAAGTACGCCGCCGGGCCGGTGAGCGTGAATGGCACCGCGCGCTCCTCGAGGGCGGATGCCACCACCGCGCCCTCGGACTCCACCGAGCGCACCAGCACGCCGATTCCCTCCGGTGGGGCGCCGCCGGCGATCAGCCGCTCGGCCTCCGCCGCCACCGCTTGCGCCTGCGCCCGCTCGGAGGCGCAGCGCCAGAAGCGCACCCACGACGGTGACCGCATGCCCTCGCTGAGGTGCACCTCGGCCACCGGGTCGAAGGCCGACCGGAAATCGTCGAGGTTCTTCGCGGCCGCCCCGCCGTAGCGATGGATGGCGGCCTCCGGGTCTCCGGCCACCGCCACCTCGCGGTGCTCCTCACCCAGCAGCCCCAGCAGCGTGGCCTGGGCGAAGTTCACGTCCTGGTACTCGTCCACCAGCACGTGACCGAAGCGGCGGGCGGTGCGCTCGCGCACGTGCGGGTGCTCGTGGAGCAGGCGGAAGGCGCGCAACACGACGTCGCCGGTGTCCACCGCGCCGCGCTCGCCCAGCAGCCGCTCGTGGTCGGAGTAGACGCCTGCGAACTCCAGCTCGCGCGCCGCCCGCGCCCGCGAGGCATCGTCGCCGTCACTGCTCTCCTCGGCGTGCGCCTGCGCGTGGGACAGCAGCTCGCCGGCGCCCACCATCTCCTCCTTCAGCCGGTCGATGCGGGCCACGAAGCCCGCGAGCAGCGCTGCCGGGTTGCCGCCGATCTCGTGGTGGCGCAGCCGCAGCTCGGAGATGCAGTCCAGCAGCAGGGCCACCCGGTCCGCGCGCGTCACGGGAGCGAACGCGGGGTCGAGCCCCGCTTCCACGGCCTCGTCGCGCAGCAGCCGGGCGCAGAAGGAGCGGAAGGTGTCCACCCGCAACTCCTCGTACGGCGGCTCGACCAGCGCCTCCACACGCCCGCGCATCGCGGCGGCGGCCGGCTCCGACAGCGCGAGCGCGAGCACGCCGTCGGGGGAGGCTCCCTGCTCCACGAGCCACGCGAAGCGCCGCTCGAGCACCGTGGTCTTGCCGGTGCCCGGGCCGCCGAGCACCAGCAGCGGGCCCCCCGGATGCGTGACGGCCGCGAGCTGCGAGCGGGTCAGGCCGTCGATAGCCGGGGACATTCAGCGCAGGATAGGGCCGGGCCGCTTGCCGGCGGTCCCGACCTGAACTACGGTTCCCCACTGTGCGAGATCTGCGTTCTCTGGTGGTCGCCGCGACGCTCGTCCTGACGGCCGTGCTCGCTCCACCGGCGTCCGCGAAGACCGAAACGGTCACGCGCGGGAACGTGACGGCCACGCTCTCCTACCAGCAGGCCGACTTCGGGTTCCGCAACGTGCGCGTGCGGGTGGTGCGCGACGGCGCGCAGCTGGTGAACGAGCGCGGGCCGGGCTTCCGCCCGTGCGGCGGCGCCTGCGATTTCTGGCCGTTGTTCGCGCCCGTGGATATGAGCTCGATCTTCCTGCGCAACCTCGACGAGGATCCCGAGCTTGAGGTGCTCGGCGAGTTCTACACGGGCGGCGCCAACTGCTGCCCTGCTTCGAGGATCTATGACTTCGACCCCGCGCGGACGGCCTACAGGCGGATCGACCGCAACTGGGGCACCGGCGCCCACCGCGGTGCGCGCGACATCGATGGTGACGGCAGCGCGGAGCTGGAGTCGGCGGACGCGCGCTTCCGCGGGCTGTTTGGCTGCAACGCCTGCACGCCGCAGCCGGTCCAGATCTTCAAGCTCCGCGACGGCAGGCTCGTGGATGTCACGCGGCGCTTTCCAGGCCTGATCGAGCGCGACCTGCGCGGCCTGATCCGCCTCTATCGCCGTGCCCGCAGGGAGCCGCTCGCGGCTCGCGGCGTGTTCGCCGCGGTCACGGCCGAGCGCTACCTGCTCGGCCGGGGGCGCGTGGCGCGCCGCGGACTCGCCAGTGCGCTCGCGCGGGGAGAGTTGAGGGGCGTGAAGGGCGACGGCGTGGCGGCCGGCCGCGCGTACGTGCGCCGGCTCCTGAACTTCCTCAGGCGCGCCGGCTACCGGCGCTGAGCCGCTAGCGGACCTGACGGAACGTCGAGGCGCGCGAATAGCCGGCCCGCGCGCCGGCGCGGATCTTCAGCCGCACGCTGCTGCGGGCCGCCAGGCTCTGCTGCGGTCCGGTGCGGGCTCCGAAGGTGGAGGTGTAGGTGGCGCCGGTGGCGTACGAGCCGGCGGGCGTGTCGAACGCCACGCCGATGCCGATCTCGCGGAAGCGCCGGGAGAGGATGTTCTGGCGGTGTCCCGGGCTGTGCATCCAGGCGCTCACGATCGAGCGCGGGGTGCTGCGCCCGCCCGAGCCCCAGGCGATGTTCTCGCCCACGGTCCAGCTGGTGGCGCCGGCGATGTAGCCGAAGTTGGTGAGCCGGTCCACCACGCCCTTGCCGGTCCGCGAGGTGTGGCTGAAGTAGCGCTTGCGCACCATGTCGCCCGAGTGGGCTGCAGCGGCGGCGGAGAGGCGGCCGTTCACTCGCAGGCGGCCGAGGCCGTTGCGCTCGCGGGCGTTGTTCAGCAGGCAGACCGTGGCGCTCTCCAGATGGGTCTGGCTCGCGCCGCCCGGGCGCGCGTTCGCGTTGTCGCACGCCATCGCGCTGCCGGCGGCGGGGCCGGCGAGCAGGGCACAGGACAGCGCAGCGGCGCCGGCTGTGACCTTCAGGGGGCGGGGGGCCATGTCCTGTAGATCGACCGGTGAGAGCCGAACCTGATGGGCGCGGAAGGCCGTGTGGACGGATAGACGAGCCTGGACGCGGCAGAATCAAGGTCATGGCCAACCGCCTGAGCAGCTATCGCCGAAAGCGCGATCTGGACGCCACACCCGAGCCCGGAGGCGACCGGGAAGCAGCCGGCGGCGGATCCCGGTTCGTGATCCAGGAGCATCACGCCAGCCACCTGCACTGGGACCTGCGCCTGGAGCGCGGCGGGGTGCTGGCCTCGTGGGCCCTTCCGAAGGGCGTGCCCGCCCATCCGGACGAGAACCGCCTGGCCGTGCGCACCGAGGACCACCCGATCGAGTACCTGGAGTTCGAGGGCGAGATCCCCAAGGGCTCGTACGGCGCCGGCACGATGGCGGTCTGGGACCGCGGCACCTACCAGGCCGAGAAGTTCCGCGACGACGAGGTGATCGCCACGCTGCACGGCGAGCGCGTGCAGGGGCGTTACGCGCTCTTTCAAACGCGCGGCAAGAACTGGATGATCCACCGCATGGACCCGCCGGCCGATCCGTCGGCCGGCCCGATGCCGGACGAGATCCAGCCGATGCTGGCCCGGCTGGGGAAGCTGCCGCGCGACGACGACGCCTACGGCTTCGAGGTCAAGTGGGATGGTGTGCGGGCGGTGGCCCACGTGGACGCGGGCCACCTCACGCTCACCGGGCGCAACGGCACCGACTTCACCGGCCGCTACCCCGAGCTGCGGGGAATGGCGCACGCCCTGGGCTCCCGCCGCGCGATCCTCGACGGCGAGGTGGTGGCCTTCGACGACGAGGGCCGTCCCAGCTTCGAGCGCCTGCAGTCGCGCATGCACCTCGCCTCGGATTCCCAGGTGCGGCGGCGGATACGCGAGGTGCCGGTGGTCTACGTGGCATTCGACCTGCTGTGGCTGGAGGGGCACTCCACGCTGGACCTGCCCTACAGCGACCGTCGCCGGCTGCTGGAGCAGCTGGAGCTGGCCGGCCCCTCGTGGCGCACGCCGGCGCACCGCGAGGGCGACGGCGAGGCCTTGCTTCAGGCCAGCCGCGAGCAGGACCTGGAGGGGATCGTGGCCAAGCGCCTGGACTCCGCCTACGAGCCGGGTCGCCGCTCGTCGGCCTGGATCAAGGTGAAAAACCACGGCGCCCAGGACGTGGTAGTGGGCGGCTACACGCTCGGGGAAGGGGGACGCTCGGCCAGCCTCGGCGCGCTGGCGGTCGGCACCTTCGACGAGGGCCGGCTGGTCTATGCGGGCAAGGTTGGCACCGGGTTCACCGCCTCCACGCTGTCCGACCTCATGCGCCGGCTGGAGCCGCTGCGGCGCGAGCGCTCGCCCTTCGAGGGGCGCCAGCCGCCCAAGGGCACGGTGTTCGTGGAGCCCCACCTCGTGGCGCGCGTGGAGTTCCGCGAGTGGACCCGGGCGGGCACCCTGCGCGCGCCGTCGTTCAAGGGCCTGCGCGAGGACATCGACCCGGAGGACGTGGTCCGCGAGGGGTGACGGATTCGCAAGCGAGCTTGCTCGCTTGTTGAAAGCGCGCCGGGCCGGGTAACTTTGGGGACATGGCGCGCGCAATCTGGAGCGGGGCGATCTCCTTTGGCCTCGTGAACATCCCCGTGAAGCTCTACAGCGCGGTGAAGCGCCAGACGGTGCGCTTCCACCAGCTGGACTCCAGCGACAACACGCGCATCCAGCAGAAGCGGGTGAACCCGAACACCGGTGACGAGGTGCCCTACGAGCAGCTCGTGAAGGGCTACGAGCTGAGCCCGGACCGCTACGTGGTGATCACCCCCGAGGAGCTCGAGACCGTGGAGCCCGAGAAGACGCGCACGATCGACATCGAGGCGTTCGTGGAGCTCGATCAGATCGACCCGATCTACTACGACCACCCCTACTACCTCGCCCCTGGACCGGGGGCCTCGAAGGCCTACGGCCTGCTGCTCAAGGCGCTGGAGGACACCGATCGTGTGGGCATCGCGCGCGTTGTGATCCGGTCGAAGGAGGCGCTGGTGGCCATCCGCGCCCACCAGAACGTGCTCACCATGGAAACGATGCTGTTCGGCGACGAGGTGGTCGCGCCGTCCGATCTTGGGGAGCTGCCGGATCCCGCCGACGTCAAGGCGGGCAAGAAGGAGGTCGACATGGCGCGACAGCTGATCGAGTCGCTGTCCACCGACTTCGACCCTGACTCGTTCCGCGACACCTACCGCGACCGCGTGCTGGAGATGATCGAGGCCAAGGCCGAGGGCCAGGAGATCGAGGTCCAGGAAACGCCCGAGGCGCCTGCCGAGGTGCCCGACCTGATGGCCGCTCTGGAGGCCTCGATCGCGGGCGCCAAGCGCCAGGGCGGCCAGCGCAAGAAGTCCTCCTCTTCGAAGAAGGGCTCGTCGTCGACTGCATCGAGCAACGGCTCGAAGTCGTCCCGCTCCAAGCGCAAGACCACAGCGAAGAAGTAAGCCCGTGGAAGTCACGGTCGAGGGCCGCAGGCTGCGGCTCTCCAACCTCGACAAGGTGCTCTACCCGGCCACGGGCTTCACCAAGGGGCAGGTGATCGACTACTACACGCGCGCGGCGCCCTACGCGCTGCCCCACCTACGTGGGCGAGCGCTCACCCTCCGCCGCTACCCGAACGGCGTGGACGCCGCCCACTTCTTCGAAAAGCAGAAGCCCTCGCACGCTCCCGATTGGGTGCGCTCACGCGCGATCAGGGCGGGCGACCGCGACATCGACTTCGTGGTCTGCGACGACCTCCCGACGCTCGTGTGGCTGGCCAACCTTGCGGATCTGGAGCTGCACCCATCCCTGGCGATGGCCGAGGATCCCGACAGCCCCACAGTGCTCGCCTTCGACCTCGACCCCGGCGAGCCGGCGGCGCTGGAGCAGTGCTGCGAGGTGGCGCTGCTGCTGCGCGACGTGCTGTCCCAGCTCGGCCTGGAGTGCAGCGCCAAGACATCCGGCTCGAAGGGGATGCAGGTGTACGTGCCGCTGAGCACGCCCGTGACCTACGACCACACCAAGCCGTTCGCCCACGGGCTGGCCCGGCTGCTCGAGAAGCAGCAGCCCAAGCTCGTGGTCTCGGCGATGGCCAAGGCCGTCCGCAAGGGCAAGGTGTTCATCGACTGGAGCCAGAACGACCGCCACAAGACCACCGTCGGCGCGTACTCCCTGCGCGCGCGCGAGCGGCCTACGGTGTCCGCGCCGCTGCGCTGGGAAGAGGTCGAGGAGGTGGCGGGCGGGGGCGATCCGGACTCGCTGGTCTTCGAGGCGCCCGAGATGCTCGAGCGCCTAGAGGAGGTCGGCGACCTGTTCGAGCCGGTCCTGTCGGGGAGGCAGGAGCTGCCGGACGTCTAGCTTTGTCGTAGATGGTCGACTGGGGCATCGCCCGCCAGATAGCCCGTTTCGCCGCCCGCTCGGACGAGGTGCCCGAGCTGGGCCTCGACATGCCCGCGCTCGCGCGGGAGCTGGAGGGCCCCGTGGCCTCCTACACCGGCCTCTCGGTGAGCGAGCCGGTGCCGCCCGTGGAGGTGGTCAGCCGCGTGGCCTGGGCCGACGCCAACCTCGACACGCTCACGAGCCTGCTCGATCCCGTGGCCGAGCGCCTGCACGAGCGCTTCGCCTCGGCGGGGCCGTTCGCGGGGGCGCTGCGGCTCGGCGCCGGGGTGACCCTGGCCACCGAGGTCGGGCTCGTGACCGGATACATGTCCCAGCGCGTGCTCGGCCAGTACGAGCTGTCGCTCCTGGCGCCCGAGCAGCCCGCGCGCCTGCTGCTGGTGGCGCCCAACCTCGAGCGGGCGGCGGTGGAGCTCGAGGCCGATAAGGACAGCTTCCTGCGCTGGGTGTGCGTCCATGAGCTGGTGCACGCGTTCCAGTTTGGCGGGGTGCCGTGGCTTCGCGGCCATCTCGGCGAGCTGCTGCGCCGGCTGTTGGCCACTGCGGACGTTCGCATCGACAGCGGCGCGGCCGGTGGCCTGCCGTCGCTGCCCAACCCGGCGGAGCTGGTGGAGCGCTTCCGCGAGGGCGGCCTGGTCGCGCTCGTGCAGAGTCGCGAGCAGCGCGACCTGCTCGAGAGGATGCAGGCCAGCATGGCCGTGGTCGAGGGCCACGCGGAGCACGTGATGGACGCCCTGGCGCCCGAGCTGCTGCCCGCGCACGAAGGACTGCGCGAGGCGATGGACCGCCGTCGCACCCAGCGCTCGGCGCCCGAGCGCATCCTGCAGCGACTGCTGGGCATGGACCTCAAGCTGCGCCAGTACGAGCTGGGCAAGCGCTTCTGCGACGCGGTGGCCGCCGAGGCCGGCATCGAGCTCCTCAACCGGGTCTGGGCCTCGCCGGAGTCCCTGCCCACCGCGGCTGAGCTGGAGCGCCCACAGGACTGGATCGCCCGCACCGGCCGCGCCCCCGCTGCCGCCTAGACCCCCCCGTTTCCGCCGCCACGTGTGACTCCGCACAAGCGGGGGTTTACAAACGTGTGTTCGTTGGTATATAACTACTGACGTTAGATCTAATAAGATTAGGTCCAACACACTGATTAGCCCGAGAAGGAGAGGTCCCACAGAAATGGCAGAGCAAACCCCCACACAGAGGCGCGCAGCCGCCAAGAAGGCCGCCGCCACCCGCAGGCGCAACACGAACGCGCGCAGTGCTTCCGGCAAGAAGGCAGCCGCCACCCGTCGTCGCACCGCCAGCGCGCGCAGCGCCCGGTCGACCCGGACCGCCGCGAAGACCACCGCTCGCAACGCCACCCGCACCGCGGAGACCGGCGCCGAGGCAGGCGTCTTCACGGTCGAGTACGCCGCTCAGCAGGCTGAGCGCGCGGTCCTGATCCCCGTCGGTGCCGCTCTGGTCACCCGCGACAACGTCGTCGAGGCTGTCAAGCCGTACACCAGCCGCACGACCGCCGAGCGCGAGCTGACCAAGCTCCAGCGCCAGGTGCGCACTGACATCCGGCGCTTCGAGCGCCGGGGCACCACCGCCCGCAACCGTGTGCAGCGCGAGGTCAAGCGCACCCGCACGCGCGTGGAGCGTGAGCTGCGCCAGCGCCGCAACCAGGCCACCCGCCTGGTCAAGCGCAACCGTCGCGAGGCCGAGCGCCAGGTGAAGTCCGTGCGCCGCGACGTGGAGCGCCAGGTGCGCACCGCCCAGGACCAGGTCGCAAGCCTGTCCTAGCGCCAAGCGCTTCTCCCCGTCCGGGCTTGGAGAGACCGGCAACGGGGCGAGACTGCCGACAGCAGCACCCGCGTCGGCAGTGTGCAGTATCTCTCCTCCCTCAGAGCAACAAGGGCTCCCTTCGGGGAGCCCTTGTTGTTGCAGGGGGGCGAGTTCCCGCTGTCTGCCACCATCTAAGGCGATGCCCACCGACGAGCAGATCACCAAGGCCCTTTCGCGCGTAATCGACCCCGAGCTGCGAAAGGACATCGTGGAGCTCGGGATGGTCCGCGCGATCGAGCGCGGCGAGGCCGGGCACGTGCACGTGCGCGTGTCGCTCACCACGCCGGGTTGCCCGATCCGCTCGCACTTCGAGCAGGCGGTGTCGGAGAACGTGGGCGGACTCGAGGGCGTGACCAGCGTGAGCACCGACTTCGATGTGCTCTCCGACTCCGAGAAGCAGACGCTCCAGCAGCGACTGGGTCGCGACTCGCTGCCCCAGGGCGCGCTCGCGCGCGTGAAGAACGTGATCTGCGTGGGCTCCGGCAAGGGCGGCGTGGGCAAGTCCACCGTGACCGCGAACCTGGCCGCCGCGCTGCAGGGCGAGGGCATGCAGGCCGCCGCAATGGACGCCGACGTCTGGGGCTACTCCATCCCGCGCATGCTGGGCGTGCACGGCCGCCCGTCGATCACCGCCGACCGCAAGATCATCCCGCTCGAGGCCGCCGGCGGCGTGAAGGCGATCTCGATCGAGTTCTTCCTCGAGCGCGAGGACCAGGCCATCACCTGGCGCGGGCCGATGCTGCACAAGGCCATCCGCCAGTTCCTGGAGGACGTGGACTGGGGCGAGCTGGACTACCTGCTGATCGACCTGCCGCCGGGAACAGGCGACGTGTCCATGACACTTGCTCAGCTGCTGCCCCAGGCGCGCTTCCTGCTCGTGACCACGCCCCAGCCGGCCGCCCAGAAGGTGGCCAAGCGCGCGGCCGAGAGCGCCCAGCGCTTCGACCTGGACCTGCTGGGCGTGGTGGAGAACATGTCGGGCTTCACCACCCCCTCCGGTGAGCGCTTCACGATCTTCGGCGAGGGCGGCGGCCAGCAGCTGGCCGACGAGCTGGACGTGCCCCTGCTCGGCAAGGTGCCGCTGCAGGAGGAGCTGCGCGTGAGCGCCGACGAGGGTCGCCCGCTGGTGATCGACGATCCGGACGCGCCGGCGGCGCAGGCGCTCCGCCACACCGCGCGGGGCATCATCGCCTGCACGCCGCAGGAGCTGGCGGTGATGCAGGAGCCCGAGGGCCCGCCGCTGCCGGGCGTGCCCGCCGTTACGGGCACCGCGCTACCTATGGCGCACTAGCCGTCTGCAAACCGTCGCCTGGCGCGCTCCGCGGGCTTCGCCCGCTCCGCCACGTCGGCCGACTCGCGTGCCAAGCACGCTTCGCGGCCTCCTTCCTTGCCAGGCTCGGTTTTCGCCGGCTAGGCCCCGGAGCCGTTCTTGTAGTAGGCGGCGTTGGTCTCGGTGTACTTCGTCCACTCCTCCGGGAGCTGGTCCTCGGCGAAGCAGGCGTCCACGGGGCAGGCCTCGACGCAGGCGTCGCAGTCGATGCACTCCTCCGGGTCGATGTAGAGCATCTCGACCTTGTCGTAGTCGGGCTCGTCCGGCGTGGGGTGGATGCAGTCGACCGGGCAGACCTCGACGCACGAGTTGTCCTTGGTGCCGATGCAGGGCTCTGCGATTACGTAAGCCATGAGCTGGTTCCTTGGAAGATCTCGAGTTCGGGGCCATCGCCCGGAGCAGGCCGAGCGAGCGCGGGATTCTACACTCGCACCCCATGACGGCCGCCGACGCGCTGAAGCTCCACAACCGCGGGATGGTCGCCTTCGACCTCGCCCTGGGCGCGGGAGCCCTGGCGGCGCCGGATGCCACCCTGCGCCTGCTCGGCCACGCCGAACCCTCGGACGATGCCCGTGAGCTGTTTCGCCGCTGCGGGCCGATCTGGCTCACCTTCGCCGCGGCCCACGCCGTGGCCGCCGCCCGCGGCCGGCCCGAGGACTGGTGGGCGCTGGCCTGGCTGAGGGGCACGGAGGTGCTCACGGACGTGGTCTGGTCGCGCTCGCCGGCCTTCCGGCACACCCGTACGCGGGTCGCCCTGGCCGGCGCCGGAGTGGGCAACCTGGCCATGGCCGCCGGCTTCGGCTGGCTCGCGGGAAGGCCGCGCAGCCGGCGGCGGCGGCGATGATCCTGCTCACCGG
>Ga0209587_1000439_pt1 | contig 20394 bp, 27 predicted proteins | sample NGEPerD_2_FD_184512 | JGI IMG/M metagenome (GOLD analysis project Ga0209587, IMG submission 184512) | Arctic peat soil microbial communities from the Barrow Environmental Observatory site, Barrow, Alaska, USA - NGEE PermafrostL1-D... | ecosystem: Environmental > Terrestrial > Soil > Wetlands >... | reverse complement strand
GCGGCGGCTCGGGCATTCGAAGATTGGTCCGAGTCGTCGTTGAGCCGCCGCTCGCAGGTGCTGTTCGCATTCCGAGAGCTGCTCAATGGTCGCAAGCGCGAGCTTGCCGAGCTGATTACAGACGAGCACGGCAAAGTAGTGACCGACGCCGAGGGCGAGGTCCAGCGCGGGCTCGAGGTGGTCGAGTTCGCCTGCGGAATCCCGACGCTTCTCAAGGGCGACTACTCCGACCAAGTCGCGAGCAACGTCGACAGCTTCTCGTTCCGCCAGCCGCTGGGCGTTGTGGCCGGCATCACTCCGTTCAATTTCCCAGCCATGGTGCCAATGTGGATGTATCCGGTGGCGATAGCGGCGGGGAATTGCTTCATCCTCAAGCCCAGCGAACGCGATCCGTCGGCGGCGCTATTCGTGGCGGAGCTGTGGGCGGAGGCGGGACTTCCCGACGCCGTCTTCAACGTAGTTCAGGGCGACAAAGTCGCAGTGGACTCCTTGCTGGACCATCCCGGTGTGGCCGCCATCTCCTTCGTGGGCTCAACTCCGATCGCTCGCTACATTCACGAGCGGGCGACGGCCACCGGCAAGCGCGTACAGGCTCTGGGAGGTGCCAAGAATCACGCTATCGTGCTGCCGGACGCCGATCCCGGGTATGCCTCTAATCATCTGACAGCAGCAGCATTCGGTTCGGCGGGGGAGCGGTGTATGGCCATCTCGACTGCGGTAGCGGTGGGGGATGCGGGCGACGCGCTGATGGACGTGCTTGATATCAAAGCGCGCGAGGTGCGCGTCGGGTCCGGCCGGGACCCATCTTCTGACATGGGGCCCGTGATCACCCCCCAGGCACGGGATCGAATCGTGTCGCTAATCGACTCGGGAGAGCAGCAGGGCGGCACGGTGCGGGTGGATGGTCGCGGCATCAAGGTCCCGGACTACGAGAACGGATTCTTCGTCGGACCCACCGTTATCGATCACGTCTCCACCGACATGGATGTGTACACGAATGAGATCTTCGGCCCGGTGTTGTCGGTGGTGCGGTCGGGCACGGTGGAAGAGGCGATCGACGTAATCAATGCCAACCCTTACGGCAACGGGACTGCGATCTTCACCTCGGATGGCGGTGCCGCCCGCAAGTTCATGCGGAACGTGAAGGTGGGGATGATCGGGATCAACGTGCCGGTTCCGGTCCCGATGGCGTATCACTCGTTCGGCGGTTGGAAGGACTCACTCTTCGGCGAGCACCACATCCACGGGCCGGACGGTGTTCGCTTCTACACTCGCGGCAAGGTCGTAACGTCTCGGTGGCCTGAGGTGCACCATCGGGCATCCTTCGACATGCCGACGGCCACGTGAGGCCTCAGCGAGGAACCGAAGAGTATCGATACATCGTGTTGTCTCCCCGAGGAGATTTATCCCTTTCTTTCAGCATCCGCGGGCCGACAGGGCCACGATCACCACTTTCAAGAATGCTTTGAAGGTGGCGGGGGTCGAGGTGTCGTCCATGCTTCCACCCTTCCGCTGGTCGGGGCAGGACGGGGAGGCGCGTCAGGCGGCCGGGAGGTATTGGAAGCGGGCCACGTACATCTTGGGCTGGGCAACGATGTCCGATGGCTGAGCTGCGATTTGGTTGGCACCCCGTGCTTTTCCCCACCAAGGGCACAAGCGGTGCGGAGTTCATGGCTCAGCTCGATTCTATGTTGTCGGTCATCGAGGACCGCTTCGACTCGGTGTGGATCGATGACCACCTGCTTCCTTGGGCCGACTTCGTCGCGCCCGAGACGCCCGCGCTCGAGTGCCTGACCACGATCGCCTATCTCGCCGGACGTCATCCGGCGATTGACTTCGGATCATTTGTGCTGTGCCAGGCCTACCGTAACCCCGCACTCGTGGCGAAGATGGCAGCGAATCTCCAATTCCTCACGGGCGGGCGGTTCATCCTCGGCATGGGGGCAGGGTGGATGGAGAAGGAGTACCACGCTTACGGGTATGCGTTCCCGGTGGCGAAGACTCGCATCGCCCAGCTGGCGGAGGCGGTGAAGGTCGTAAGGACGGCATGGAGCGAGGGCTCAGACTCGTTCGAAGGCCGCTTTTACTCGGTTTCCGACATCGTCTGCCGGCCCTTGCTCGACCCTCCACCTCCGATCCTCATCGGGGGCGGAGGTGAAAAACTCACCCTTCGGGTGGTGGCCGAGCAGGCCGACTGGTGGAACCTCAGCGGCACGCCCGAAAGCTACGGGAACAAGCTCGACGTCCTCAGGACCCACTGCGAGGCAGTGGGTCGCGATTACAACGAGATCGTCAAGACCTACGCGTCGGAAGTGGTGGCGGTTGCGGAGACGGAGTCTGAAGCTCGCCGGCTGGCCGAGGCCGCACCATTCAGCGACGTCTACCCGATCGTTGGGACCCCCGAGCAGGTAGCGGGCCTCCTCCGTCCCATCGTGAATCTGGGAGTGGAGCATCTGATCCTCCGCTTCGTCGACTTCCCATCCGTTGCCGGAGCGGAGCTATTCGCCGATGCGGTGGCGCCGCTCCTTCGTGGCGACGACCTCGCCGCGGGCCCATAGAACCCGATTCATGTGGGCCTTGCAGGCTTCGATCCCGACATGCCGCTCAATGTCGAGCACGAAGACGAGGAATTATCGGGTTCCGAGGGGCTCCGGTTCGCTGCGGAAACGCTCCACCGGTCGTGTGATCGATCCCGGGGCCATGTCCGAACCAATCACGATGCAGACTCTGTGCATCTGAGCGCGGGAGATTAATGTGGATCTGTTCCGACCGAAAGGAAGCCTAGCCGTCGCCGGCGACCCTGTAGTGCTCACCGCCGAAGAGGCCGGGTGGACTTACTCGGGGCTTCAGGTAGCGCGTCTCGGACCCGGGGAGACAAGGTTGGTCGATCTCGACGCGCGCGAGGGGGCGGTGGTTCCGCTGAGCGGTTCGGCGGTGATCGAGACCGGTGACGGTCAGACCTTCGAGCTCGCCGGCCGTGAAAGCGTTTTTGCCAGCATCACCGACCTCTGTTACCTGCCCCGGGAGACGTCGTTTTCGATCACCTCTCCGGGCGGAGGCGAGTTCGCTCTCGCGACCGCCGTAGCAAAAGAGCGGACCGGCGCTTTCTACCGAGCCGCATCAGAGGTGGAGGTGCAAGCACGCGGCGCAGGTCCCGCCACGCGCCAGATCAACCAGCTACTCGGAGCCGACACGGCCGGGCCCGACAACCTCATCGTCGTAGAGGTTCTCACCCCGGAGGCAAACTGGTCGTCCTATCCGCCCCACAAGCATGACGAGGCTTCCGACGAAGAGGTGCCCCTCGAGGAGATCTATTACTTTAGGATCAAGGGCGAGGGGGGCTTCGGCCTGCATCGCACCTACACCGCCGACTGCGAGATCGACGCCACGGTCGCAGTGGGGGACGGTGATGTATTCCTCGTCCCACGCGGGTTTCATGGCCCCTGCGTCGCCGCCCCCGGCTACGACATGTATTACCTCAACGTGATGGCCGGACCGGGCCACGAAAGGGCGTGGAGGATCTGCACCGACCCCGCCCACGTTTGGCTCTGGGAGGCGTGGGCGGGTGTTGCGCCCGACCCTCGGGTGCCGATGACTAGAGCATGAGCCAACGGGCTCGGAAGAGGAGTGGATCGCGCGCGGCTATCCCAGTGACTTGATCAATACATGCACTCCGTCCTTGATCCGTTGCAACGGCAACGACCGCTCGCTACGCAGATGCTGAAAGAGCTCGGCGTCTAGCGGTGCCAGGATCATGTCGGCCATTGTTTCGGCATCGAGATCACGGTCGAGCTCCTCTAGCAGCAGTTGAACGTGAAGCCGGTAGAAAGCGTAGAGGCCGCTCCGGTAGCGCGCTCCTCTCGAGGACGTCTCGGACAGAACGTGCAACTCGATGTGGGTCTCGAGAAGCTCGAGGAGCGCGTCGAGGAACGCTATGAGACGATCTCTTGGCGCCGCCCCGGGGCCCAAGGGGGCAGGCCCTCTGATGACCACCTCTTGAAGGGCCTTTTCCTTCTCCTCGAGCACTGCCATCGCGAGCCCGGCCTGATCCGAAAAGCGCCGGTAGAGCGTGCCCTTGCCGACCCCTGCGGCAGCGGCCACCTCGTCCATGGAGACGTTGCAGGCGCCCTTGGCGGCGAAGAGGGCCTCGGCGGCCTCGAGGATCCTGCCTCGGTTGCGGGCCGCGTCGGCTCGCTCATTGACCTGGTCGGAAACCGCATATTGGATCAGCTGCTCACTTGACAACCGGACTCCAGTCCTATTAGGCTTAACCGGACTACAGTCCGACTGTAGCAGGAGGCTGAGGCCGATGCAATCACAGAGACAGGAGGTAGTCGATGACAGAGGTCAATCGCATCACCCGCACGGAGCTTGAGGCGAAGCTCGACCAGGGGGGTGAGGTCGTTGTGTTGGAGGCGCTCGGACCCCTCTATTTCGAAGAGGCTCACCTGCCGGGGGCGCTCAACATGCCCCCCGATCGGGTCGACGAGCTGGCGCCCGAGCTGATCCCAGAAAAGACCACCGAGGTGGTTGTCTACTGTTCCAATCTCGCGTGTCAGAACTCGGTCACGGCGTCAGGGCGTCTCGCTCAGCTCGGCTACACGAACGTGTTCGAGTACGAGAGCGGGAAGCAGGACTGGATCGAGGCGGGCCTTGCGACCGAGAGCGGACCTGCCCGCAAGGTGGCGTGATGTAGGACGCGAACTTAGCCGTGTTGCCGAGTGGTGGTCGGAGGAGCATCCTGCCACCACTCGGCAATTTTCTGCTCTGGATGAGAGTATGCGACTCATGACTGGAACTTCACAGACGATCGATGACGGTGCCTACGATCATTTGCGCGTAGGGATGGCGGTGCCGGATGTGCAGTTGCCGGCAACTACTGGTGAAACGTTGAATGTCGTGGCTTCCTCGGCGTTCACGGTGATATTCCTCTACCCGATGACCGGCACCCCTGGGCAACCAATGCCTAACGGGTGGCTGGAACTGCCGGGAGCGTTCGGTTGCACCGCCGAGTCGTGTGCCTACCGAGATCTGATCGAGGACTTCGCCTGCTTTGACGCCACCGTCTACGGCGTCAGCACCCAGACTATGTCGGAACAGGCAGAGTTCGCCGAGCGCGAGCACATTTCGTATCAGTTGCTGAGCGACGCGGAGCATAGCTTGGTAAACGCTCTGCGGTTCCCGCTGCTTCAGGTCGGCGGCCAGCCGTCACGCATCAGGCGAGCGACCCTGATCGTCGATCGGAAGCGGGTCCTGCGCGAAGTCATGTATCCGATTCCGGACCCCGCCGCCAACGCCGAGCAGGCCTTGGCTGCAGTAGAGCAGCTCATCACGGGGTAGTCCTCCTACAGGAACATCACAGGGGCAATGCCAGCAGGTTAGAGGGCCCAGCCGACGCCCATGGGAAGATAGTTGGGAGCCGAATAATTAGGGCAGGAGTGAAGGATGGCAAAAGGAACCATACGGGTGGAGGCGGAGCATGCTCGTCGCTATCCGGGCGCCGACAAGCTTGCCACTGAGTGCGTTGTCGACCTGATCCGTACCGAGAGCCTCGTGGTCACGGAGCTCGACCGCCTCTTCCGCTGCCATGGCCTGAGCGGGCCGGGGTTCAACGTGCTGATGATCATCCAGGGAGCGGGCCGGCCGCTGTCTCCCTACGAGATAGGGGACCGCCGTCTGGTGACGCGTGGGACCGTTACCGGACTGCTCGACACTCTCGAGAAACAAGGCCTCGTGAGACGGACTCCCCATCCCGACGACCGTCGAATGCTCTTGATCGAGCTCAGCGATCCCGGCAGAGCGCTCCTGGCAGAGGTTTGCAGCGAGCTTTTCCCCGTCCAGGAAGAGCTGATCTCGGCTCTTTCCGGGGCCGAGAAGGCGACGCTCATCGGCTTGCTCGGCAAGCTCCAAGCCCATCTCGAGGCTCGCGCCGGGGGTCCGTCCCGGCCCTGCCGAAATCCTCTCTAGCTGCCATTTCTTCCCACTCGCAAGTTCCTCGGACTTGGGTATATAGTTCGGCCCCAAACAGTTGCCTCACAAATGAAGGCCGGAACAGGTAGGCGAGATGGAGGTGGTTCCATGTCGATAGCAGTATCGGGGAGCGCGTTCGGGACGACTAGCTCACGACGGAAGGCGCGGCTCGTGACCGCGGGCGCGACCGTGCTCGGCGCCGTCGTCGTTCGGATCGTGGTCGATCCCATCCTCGGCATCCATCTTCGATCCCCCGCCAACGGCGGACGGGAGAGCATGGACGTCGGCCCTGCACTCATCGTTCTTGCCAGCGCCATAGCCTCGGCCATCGGGTGGGCTGCACTGGCCCTCCTCGAGCGGCTGGCGTCGCGGGCGCGGGCGGTGTGGGCCGCCGCTGCAACCCTGCTGTTGCTGGCCTCTCTCGGAGCCCCTCTCTCGGGGACGGGTGTCACGGCCGCCAACCGGACGGCGCTCGCGGTGTTGCACCTTGCCGTTGGAGCGGTTCTGATCCCCGGGCTGCTTCGGACATCACCGGAGCCGGATCGCATCAGCCCCCACACGGAGGCTGGGACATGAGTCTGTTCACCGCTGCCGAGCTCCACTACTTGACCACCGAGCGTCTGCTCGGGCGGATGGCCACGGTCGGGGAAGACGGCACTCCCCATATCGCCCCGGTGGGGTGGAGCCTCAATGCGGACCACAAGGTCATCGAGATCGGGGGCCACAGCTTGGAGAAGACCAAGAAGTACCGCGACGTCGAGCGCCACGGCCGGGCGGCGATCGTGATCGATGACGTGTTGCCTCCGTGGCGGCCGCGCGGCATTGAGATCCGTGGACGCGCCGAGACCATCGGTGGTTCGGAGCCACGCATCAGGCTCCATCCCGAGCGCATCATCGGGTGGGGACTCGACGAGGGCGGCCGTGGCCGCAATGCGCGCAATGTCTGAGCGCGTTGTGCGGCCGGCCGACAACGGCGGGCAGCGGCCAGAGGTAACAGTCAACCCGTGGTGGACGCTCGCAGTGCTGTGCCTGAGTTTGGTGATCATCGTGGTCGGGAACACGGTCTTGAACGTCGCTCTCCCTACCCTCGTCCAAGAGCTCGACGCAACATCGTCAGAGCTCCAATGGATGGTCGACTCCTACGCACTGGTGTTCGCAGGTCTGCTACTTACGGCCGGCGCCCTCGGGGATCGCTTCGGGAGAAAGGGGGCGATGATCATCGGGCTGGCGATTTTCGGAGGCGCATGATTGGCATCGACGTTCGCCACCTCGGCCGCCCAGCTGATCGCGACCCGTGCAGTGATGGGCCTCGGCTCGGCGTTCGTCATGCCGGCCACGCTCTCGATCCTGACATCGGTCTTTCCGCCCGAGCTCAGGGGGCGAGCCATCGGCGTGTGGGCCGGCTTTGCGGGAGCCGGCGCAGCCATTGGGCCGATCGCCGGCGGTTGGCTGCTGGAGCACTTCTACTGGGGCTCGGTGTTCTTCCTCAACGTCCCGGTCGTAGTGGTTGCGCTGGTAGCCGGGCACTGGCTTGTTCCCACTTCGCGAGACCCACAGCGGGCCGCGCTCGACTTCGTCGGCGCAGGGCTATCGATTGTTGGCATGGGAGCGCTGCTCTACGGGATCATCGAAGGACCGACCTACGGATGGACTGATCCGCTCCCGATGACGGCGCTCGCCGTCTCGTTTGCCGATCTTTGGGATGAGTCGTTTGCGGTCACGTCGGCATGCTGACGGAGATGGTCGATACGATGAGTATCACGTTGCTGACGATGGGAGTCGACCTGGAGCAGGCGACCATCGACGACGCCGAGCGCGCGCAGGAGCGGCCGTTACGCCAACGCGACGCCGGGATCGTTCGCGGTTACTACGGCAACAACTACGCCAACGGCCTCGCACGCGGTGACCTGTGGGCCACGATGGCCTGGTCGGGCGACGTCTTTCAACTTCAGCTCGATGACCCAGACCTCCAGTTCGTAGTTCCCGACGAGGGTGGCATGTTGTGGGCCACGCCCCTGGAGATTCCCCAAGGCGCAAAGCACCCGCTCGATGCGCATGCCTTTATGGACTTTGTGTACCAACCCGAGATCGCAGCACAGATCGCCGAATGGGTCGGTTACATCACGCCGGTGCCTGCGGCTCAAGAAGTGGTCAGGGAGCACGCCCGCCAGGCCAAGAGCAAGGCCGAAAGCGACTACCTCGAGACGCTCGCGGGCAGCCCCCTAGTTTTCCTACCGTCGAGATGCAGTCGCAGCTGCATGACTACAAGGTTCTCTCGGCGGAAGAAGAGCAGACCTGGAACGAGCTGTTCCAGACGGTGGTTTCAGGCTAGTCCACCCATGTCTTGGCAGGTGGCCCCCTACGCGTCGACCGGTCAGGGGTTGGATGCGATCTTGTCATTCCACTCCGCGCCGGTCCACTCCGCGCCGGTTCCCCACAGAACCTGTGTATTACAAAGTCATACCGCACTCAATCAGACCCTCGCACCCTTTCAGGAGCTGCCGAGAATCAATCCTCGCTGAAACCGAGATCGGGTTCTTGAGCGATCGAACGCTAACGAGCGCGGCGTCTACCCTCATCTCCTCTAGATTTGGGCTCGTCCAGGAGGACGCCATGGAGTTATTACAGGTGATCCATAAACGCCGCATGGTGCGTCAGTTTGCGCCCACACCCGTCTCCGAGGCGGTGCTGACGCGGATTCTCGAGAGCGCCCTTCACGCCCCTTCGGCCGGTTTTGCCCAGGGCATGGACCTCGTCGTTCTGGACCGACCAGAACAGATTGCCGAGTTCTGGCGGATAACCGATCCCCAAGGTCGCAAGAGACCGATCCCAGAGGGCGCCCCGCCTGTGATCGTCCTTCCGCTCGCCGACAAGAGTGCCTACCTGCGCCGCTACTCTGAGCCCGACAAGCAAGGTCTGGGCCTGGATGCGGCCGAGGGGTGGCCGGTGGCATATTGGGACCTCGACACCGCCATGGCCGTCATGCTGATGCTGCTGAGCGCCGTCGACGAGGGCTTGGGAGCTTGGTACTTCGGCATCTTCCACGGGGAGGCCGAGCTGTTGCAGTGGCTGAGGGTGCCCGACGGCTGCCGCCCCATCGGAGCGGTGGCGCTTGGTTACCCGTCACCATCGGAGCGGGTGCTCGGGTCGGCTCTATCGCGCAAGCGCCGGGATCTCGATCATGTCGTCCATCGAGGCGGCTGGACCCGGTGACGGCAACGCTCAGGAGAGCAAGGACGCGATGCGGCGGCGCTGAGCATCGTCGAGCCAGGGCCCCGAACCCGCTGCAGCGTTGCCGCGAGCGTGCTCGACTTTGGATGTCGCCGGCATCGCCACGTGAATGCGCCGATCCGACAGGCACCACTTAAGGAGAGCTTCCGCCCGCGAGCTGAAGCCGAGTGCTTTCAGATCGTCGGACATCGGTTCTCTCACGAGCGATCCGGCCCCCAGCGGCCGCATCGCAATTACACCGAGCCCGAGCTCCTCGGCGAGAGGAAGTATGCGCTGCTCGGCGTCTTGCTCTCCGGGATTGTAGGGAATCTGAATCGCCTGGATGCGCCCGGAACGCATGACTTTCTCCAGCTCGTCGAAAGCGCTCGAGCTGTAGTGAGTGGCGCCCAAGAGACCGATGCGCCTGCGTTCGCGTTCTTCCTCCATCCAGCCGAGGTGCGAACGCCAAGCGACGAGGTTGTGCACCTGCTCGATGTCCACGCGCTCCTGGAAGAAACCCATCTGGGACTCGAACTGCGAGCGAGCCTGGTCGACGGCGTTGGCCCAGATCTTGGTGGCCACGATCGTCTCGGCGCGCTTCTCAGAGATTGCTCTGCCCAGCGTCTGCTCGGCCCGACCGTACATCGGCGACGAGTCCACCATCCTAGTGCCCTCTTCGAAGGAGGCTCTCACGACATCGTCGGCGGTCTGTTGGCGCTCGTGCGATACGCCGAAGACCTGCCAGGTACCGAGTCCGATCACCGGCACCTCGAGACCCGTAGCTCCAAACGCTCTCGACTCCATGATCGCCGTCAGCGCTCCTGAGAGGCATCGACTCGGAGGACCATCTAGCTCATTCCTGTGGCGCGCAAAGTGATGCTGATCCTGCCACGTGCGAGGCCCGTTGCCGGGTCGGCCGTCCCCGGGATGGTCTTTGTAACGCCGTGGTAGGCGAATCGTGATGGGCCGCCGAACACGAGCATGTCGCCCGATGCGAGCTCGATGTCGGTGTAGGGCCGACTGCGTGTCTGCGTGTTGCCGAAACGGAAAACGCAACTGTCCCCGATGCTGAGGGACACGACGGGATCGTCGGCCTTTTCGTCCTTGTCCTGATGCATGCCCATACGGGCGTGGTCATCGTAGAAGTTGATGAGAGCGACGTCGGGCGCATAACCACGGGACGCGGCCGTGTCACCGTAGGCGTCTATCAGCGCCCTGCGGCCCAACTCGACCATCCACCGAGGAAACTCTGCGACGTGGACGCCCTCGTCGTCGGTGCGGGTGTATTTGTACGGTCGCCAGTGCCAGCCCAGGCAGACTGTCTTGACCGACATCTGGTGACCGCCCGGCAGTCTGGCGGCGCGCATCGGCACGGGCGCAGCAACCCAGGCGCGCCAATTTTCGACGATCATGCGCTGCTCTTCGAGCGGCAGCCAATCGGGTACCTGGACTGCTCCGGGTGCGATCTCGCAACGCTCTCGAGGAATGAGTCTCGCCATCACTCTGCCTCCTTCGACGCGATCAGCATGTAGACCTTCGGTGTCATGCGGCGTCGTGGAAAACCAATCCGAGCGTGTGTCGAACGCCCGAGCGCACTTCGGAGACACCGTGGCGCATGGGTCCCTGGGCCCATCCACGTTTGGACTCGACGGGCCGCTCGCGCGTCGTGAAGATGAGCGCGTGGCCTTGCTCGACGATACGTGAGATGCCTCGTGACTGAGCACGCGGACGCTGCTCGACCATGAGGAACTCGCCTCCGGTGTGGTCCACGCCCGGCTCGTTGAGGCCGATCACCACCTGCAGCGGGAACACGAGATCTCCATACAGATCTCGATGCAGCGCGTTCCAGTCTCCGCTCCGATAGCGCAGCAGGGTCGCAGTCGGCCTCGTCTGCCCGGCCTTGTGGCACATCTCTAACCACTGCTCGAAAGTGTCCGGCCACCGGGCGGGCTTGCTGAGTTTCTCCGCCCAATCCCGAGCGATCGGGAGTAGATGCGGGTAGAAAGCTCGGCGCAGCTCAGCAACCGATTCGGGCAGCGGGTTGTCGAAGTAGCGGTACTGGCCAGACCCAAAGCGGTAGCGCGCCATGTCGATTGTGGACCGAAAGTGCTCGTTCTGGTCGTAGAGCTCGGCGATGCTCTCGCATTCGGAGCTGCTTAGGATCTGCGAGGTCATGGCAACCCCGTGAACATTGATTTCCTCCACCACGGTCGGCCAGTCGACCTGATCCACGCGGGCGGCGAGGCTCGCCATTTGACTCTTGGTCCCAGGGCTCATGATGATGCCTCCAGTGCTAGGAGAGCCTTCTTCATGTCGCTGCCCCCCGCGTACCGGCCGATGGTGCCATCCGATCGGACCACTCGGTGGCAGGGGATGACGACGGGGATCGGGTTGGTTGCACACGCCGAGCCCGCGGCGCGCACGGCCTTGGGGTTGCCTGCAGCGGCGGCCACCCACGCATAGGTAGCGGTCTTCCCGTAGCCAATTCCCAACAGTTGTGCGAGCACCTCGCGCCGGAAGCCGCGCGAGAGCCTGAGGTCGAGCGGCATATCGAACGACACGCGCCGGCCGGTGAAGTACTCATCGATCTCCCGTGCTGCCGCGTCCAGCCGAGCAGGGGCGTTCAGGACCCGAGGGCTGATGGTTTGAGCGAGGGTCGTCAGCACCGAGTCGTGGCCTTCGCTTGCGTATGCCACCCGGACCAGGCCTTGGTCCGTGGCGGCGAGGAGCAGCTTGCCCACGGGGGTGTCGATAGAGCGATAGGCGACGTCGAGAATCCCCTCGGCATCTGCCGCCGCCACCAACCTATCGTGCAGTCGCTCTTGCGCAGCCGAGTCGTCGTAGAAGAGCTGCTCGATCATGTCTGCCCCGTGGTCTTCAGTGGTGTTCATCGGGCTCTCCTTTGTAGATGGATCGGAACTTCTTGATGCCGTCGGCCGCGGCCCTTCTGGCCGCCGCTTCGCTGTTGCCGAGAATCTCGGCGACCTGGGCGTATGGCAGACCGGCGAGGTAGTGATACGCAACCGCTTCCCGCTGTTTGTACGGGAGCTCTTGCAAGGCTTCCCAAAGCTCGGTTTTTTCCGAGCCCGGCTGGTCTTGCGCGGGTGCCGGCACTTCGGGTGGCTGGGCTACAGGAACCGGGCGGCGCGCTCGCGTGCGGTGTTGGTCGATCGCCTTTCGCTTTGCGATCGTGACCAGCCACGCTTCGATGTTGCTGTCCGGCCTCAGATCGGGATAGGCGCGAAGGGCCGCCAGAAATGTCTCCGACCAAGCGTCGTCGGCATCGTGAGGTCCGAGGACTGCGCGGCATACCCGAAGGATGGCGGGCCCGTGTTCGGCGACGATCTGCTCGAAGGGCTTCATTTCACAGCGGGTAAACGTTTCAGGGTCCGGATTGTGAGGTCTAAGCCTGGAACAGGGCCGCAACACGGTCCTCGGCAGGCGCCTCCAGGTCGAGGAGATAGCGCTTCCGTTCGAGCCCACCCGCGTAGCCCGTGAGGGAGCCGTCGCTACCGACGACCCGGTGGCAGGGGACGATGATCGAGATCGGGTTGTGGGCGTTGGCGAGGCCGACAGCCCGTGCCAAGGCTGGGTCGCCCAGATCGCGAGCGATGGCCCCGTAAGAGCGAGTCTGCCCGTAACTGATCTCTCTCAATAGCGCCCACACGCGGTGCTGAAAGACATCCCCGTGTGCTGAGGTGGTTACGGTGAACTCCCTGCGATCGCCACTGAAGTACTCGGCCAGCTCTTCGGCTGCCTGCTCGAAACCTGCTGATGTGCGCTCCCCGAGCGAGGGTCCTTTCGGGGAGCGTCCGGCGCTCATGTAGAGGCCGCTCAACGTTCCGTCGGTGTTCACCAGGGTGAGATCGCCGATCGGCGACTCGGTGAGGGTGTAAGTCTGCATGTTCTTTCCTTCCGTGAGTCCCACCAGATTCATCATCTGCCATGTAAACGCTCGATGAGCCGTTTTGTGAGTCTCTTGGAAGGTAATGCTCCGCCTCAAGACATCGGGCGGAATCGTTCGGAGGAGTCTGGCTACTTGCGCGTTACCTCATGGAGCTTTCCGGACCCAACGTCGTAGATGGCTCCTGCGACCGGGATGTCGTTGGGAATGAGGGGTGAGCCTCGCAGCGTGTCGACATCATCGACAACGCTTTGTTCAAGATCCGAGAATGGGAGAAAGTCCCAGTCACTGGCATCGGAGCCGAGGTCTTGGTCGATCTTGTCGGCGAGCTGCTCGTTCGAGAAGGTCAACATGCCGCAGTCTGTGTGATGGATGACGATGATTTCGTCGGTTCCGAGTAGGCGTTGTGAGATGACGAGCGAGCGGACGGCGTCGTCGGAGGCACGGCCGCCGGCGTTGCGGATGACATGAGCGTCACCGAAGTCGAGTCCACAGAACTGCTCAGGGTGAACCCGGGCATCCATGCAAGTCAGGATGGCGAGGCCGCGAGCAGGGGGCATGGGCAAGCCTCCCTTGGCGAACGAGGACGCGAACTGCTCATTTGCTGAGACGACCTCATCGAACTTAGCCACCGAACCACCTCCATTAGTTGTGTTGACACTGGAACAATAGTACATAAGCTCGGGAGGGTCGGCGGGCCGGGTCGTGTCCTTAGAAAACTGGTTGCTCAAGCCCGGTCGACCGGGGGCCCGGCGACTTTGAGCCCCTGACCACCCGTGAGGTGGTCGGAGCCACAAAGTTCGGTTTGGCCGAGGTTCAACCCGGGGGAGAGGCAGGAGATCTGGCACAATCTGACGTGATGACCGTGACTCGTCCCCGCCTGCGGATGGAGACCTCGAGGGAGGATGCGTCCGTCACGCCACTTGAGCTCTTCTTCGACCTGGTCTTCGTTTTCGGGCTCACGCAGGTGACTGCGCTCATGGCCGATGATCTGACCGTGAGCGGCCTCATCCGCGGGCTGCTGGTGCTTGGCCTGCTGTGGTGGAGCTGGACCGGGTATGCGTGGCTGGCCAATGCAGTGCGTGCGGATGAGGGGGCAGCCCGGATCGCGCTGCTGGCCGCAATGGCCGCCATGTTCGTGCTGGCCCTGTCCATTCCAGAGGCCTTCAACGACCAGCCGGGCGGACTGCACGGGCCGATGGTGGTGGGGATGTGCTATTTCGCATTTCGGGCGCTGCATCTGGTGCTGTTCTGGATCATCGCAGGAGACGACGAGGGGCTGCGACGTCAACTGGTGCGCTTCACCCCGTCCGTGATCGGGGGGACGGCTCTGCTGCTCGTTGCCTCCCAACTGGAGGGCTCGGCGCAGACTGTGCTGTGGGCAGTGGCCTTGTTGGTGGACTGCGGCGGAACGCTCCTCGCCGGTGCTTCTGGATGGCGACTGCGCTCGGCCGGACACTTCGCCGAGCGTCACGGTCTCATCGTGATCGTGGCACTTGGCGAGTCGATCGTGGCAGTCGGCGTCGGCGTGGCCGGGTTGGCGATCTCATGGCCGATCGTGGTGGCAGCCGTGGTGGGTTTGGCGTTGGCGGCGGGGATGTGGTGGATGTACTTCGATATCACGTCCCTCGTGGCCGAGCGAGCACTTGCCGATGAGCTGGAGGGCGAGCGGCCCCGCTTGGCGAGGGACGCCTATAGCTTTCTGCATCTGCCCTTGATCACAGGGGTGGTTGCTCGCGTTGGGGATGAAGAAACTGCTCGAGTACGTTGGCGACACCGAGCACCACGATCTCGCCGATCCGCTCACGGGGGTCGGTCTCTATGCGCTCTACGGAGGCGTATCGCTCTATCTGGTTTCGCACGCTGCATTCAAGCTGCGCGCTACTCATATCCTGAGCATCCAGCGCCTTGTAGCTGCGGCCGTGGTGCTTGCGCTGCTCCCGCTTGGAGCTCAGCTGCCGGCCCTGGGTGCGCTCGTGGTTCTTACCGCCGTGGTCGTGGGGCTTGTCGCCTATGAAGCGATTCGCTTTGCGGGAGATCGCGAGCGGATCCGGCACGAAAGCATGCCGCGCGCTCAGTAGGATCCACCGAGCATTCATAGCTCGGTGGGAGATAGCTTGTAGTCGTCGCGCTCTTGCGGCGTTAACTCTCGACCCGAAGGCCCTCTTTCTTCCATTCATCTATACCATCCTGAAGCTGCATTGACTCAAAGCCTCTCGCCTTGAACAACCGGGTGGCCGGGACGGAGCGATGCCCGCTCTTGCAGATCGTGACGACGGGCTTTGTTGGGTCGAGCCCCAGCGTCGGGAGCCGTTTCTTCAGTAACTGGATGGGCGCATGAATAGCTCCGGCGATGTGTCCGTGTTCGAACTCAACCTTCGTCCTCACATCTACTACTTGGAGTTCCTCTCCCCGCAGGCGCTCATCCAGCTCACGAGCACCTATCTCCGGTACCTTTCCCAGCGGCCACCACCAAAGCATTTCGAGCAGTTTTCTCAAGCGGTCGTCGTCCTGGGCGCAGCTTCATAGCGAATGAACACACCTTTCAGAGCGTTGTCTCGGTGTGTGACCTCGAAGCCTTCTGCCTGCAACACATCCACTGTGTGTCGGTCTATGCGGCAGCCGGCGGTCATTCGATACCAGGATGGCGCCAGCCTCTGCTGCAGTCGCTCTAGGGTAAGAGCTGAGCTTGCGACGTGATCGATGGCATGCAGAACACCACCTACTCGCAGTGTTCGCTTGAGCTCGAGCGCCACGCGTCGCTGATCCTCGACGCTGCAGAGGACAAGTGTTGCGAGGGCAGCATCGAAGGCGGAATTACGGAATGGAAGCGCCTCACCGACGGCGACGATAGCCGGTCCGCGCAGGCGGCCCTTGGCGCGCTGGAATCTCAGTAGCTCTAGGTCGGGATCGAGCGCTATCACCACTGCGTCATCCTTCAACCAGGGGGCGTTCCGACCGCTGCCTGCGCCGAGTTCCAATACAGTCCCCTGGATCCCATGTGCTGTTCTTGCTCGCCACTCTTTTAAGCCGAGCATGTCTATCAGTCCCATCGCATGATCAAAGGCGCGCACGCCATAGCTATTGACATGGGAATCACGGCTGGGGAAGGGATGTCTCATCGTGTCTCTAGCGCTTCCGAAAGGGGGATGGCCGTGGGCATTTCATTATCCTAGCCAGTAAGGCTAGAACCCAGGGGATTGTCAGCGCGTGCAAGGCGCTGCTAGGGGTCGCCACCCCTCCTCTGGGCCCGGGCTTCCATGGTTGACCGATTCGTCCGGCTTCGCTACGATGAGTGGGCGTATGTCTGGTCGAGCTGAGATCAGGCGACGTTTCCCGAGGGGGGCGGAGAGACATGCATCACCGCGTAGTTATCGTCGGCGCAGGCTCGGCCGGTATCTCGGTTGCCGCAAGACTCAGACGGGCGGGACAAGAGGATATCGCCATCATCGATGCTCAGGAGGTCCACTACTACCAACCCCTGTGGACGCTCGTCGGAGGAGGCTGCGCTCCGCTGAAAGAGAGTGTGCGCAAGCAGGCAGACCTAATTCCCAAAGGCGTGCACTGGATCAAGGATCATGTAGAAGAGTTTGATCCGGACGGCTCTGCGCTGGTGACCCGGAGCGGATCTCGGGTCGGATATGATTTCCTCGTCGTTGCTCCGGGAATCCAGCTGGATTGGGACGCTGTGCCCGGCTTAACCGAGACGCTAGGTCGCGACGGGGTTTCGAGCAACTACACACCGGAGCTTGCCCCGAGGACCTGGGAGTTCCTGCGAAATATGAGGAATGGGACTGCCATCTTTACGATGCCGGCTGGACCCATTAAATGCGCGGCGGCTCCGCAAAAGATCGCCTACCTCGCGGCCGACTGGTGGCGTAAAAAGGGTGTCCTCGATAACATCCATGTGATCTTGCTCCTGCCCACGCCGGCAATGTTCGGAGTCCCGGAGTTTTCTCGAGTACTGGACCAAGTCGCAAAGCGTTACGGCATCGATGTCCGCCTGCAACACGAGCTGGTCGAAGTCAATCCGGACAAGCACGAGGTAATCGTCGCCGATCGACGTAATGGATCTGACCAGAAGATAAGCCTGAACTATGACGCTATGCATGTTGTGCCGCCCCAAAGTGCACCAGACTTCATCAAACAGAGCCCCCTTGCCGATCCACAGAATCCAGGTGGATACGTGCAGGTCGACAAGCACACGCACCAGCATGCTCGCTACTCCAATATCTTCTCTTTGGGCGATGCCGGAAGCACGCCCAACTCCAAGACTGGTGCTGCCATCCGCAAGCAGGCGCCGGTCGTAGCAAAGAACCTACTGGCCGCTATGGACGGTAGGCAGTTACCCGCCTCCTACTCGGGATATGGGTCCTGCCCACTGACCACCGCCCGCAACCGAATGCTGCTTGCTGAGTTCGACTACACGATGAAGCCCACACCGACTATCCCCTTTATTAACTTACAAAAGGAGCGATACGACATGTGGCTGCTGAAGCGTTACGGTCTCCCTTTCATGTACTGGAACTTGATGCTCAAGGGGAGGGCGTAGAGGAAGAATTGCTTTGGGTGAATAGGCGACCAGAAGCTGAGCTATCGTTCGGATCCGCTGGGGGGAGGAGACCTCCGCTGATCCGGGGAGGTCATTCGGCCTGATGGCGGCCGGGCCGACACTCCTCATCGATGCGGCGAGCCTTATTTACAGAGCGTTGTTTTCGACCCCCGACACCGTCACTGCCCCGGACGGCAGCCCTATTAACGCAGCCCATGGTTTTCTGGGGATGCTCGCCCGGCTCATCACAGACAACGATCCGGACTTCATCTGTTGCGCAGCCGATGAGGATTGGCGCCCCCAGTGGCGGGTAGAGCTGATCGATTCCTACAAGGCCGTCCGGGCAGACGAAGGCAGTGCCCAGGAAAAGGCCGAGGAGCTATTGGCCCCCCAGCTGCCGGTGTTGTTCGAGATCTTGGAGGGTTGTGGGATTGCAGTGGTTGGGCACCCCGGATGCGAGGCCGAGGACGTTATCGGAACGCTGGCGGAGCGAGCCCCCGGGCGCGTCGCTATCGTGTCCGGCGACCGAGATCTTTTCCAGCTGGTGCGGGATCCCAAGGTGGTCGTCCTCTATCCGCGCCGTGGTGTCAGCAAGATGGATGAGGTGAACGAGGGTTACATCGAGGCCCGCTACGGAATTCCGGGACGTGCCTATCTGGATTTCGCGGTGCTACGAGGGGATCCTTCCGATGGCCTTCCCGGAGTGCGAGGAATTGGCGAGAAGCTGGCGAGCTCACTGGTGGCGCGTTACGGGAGCCTCGACGGCGTTCTGGAAGCTGCGAACTCCTCGAGTCCTGGGGTGGCCATCGGAAAGGTCAGGCGCGATATCGACTATGTCAAGCGAGCCGCCCAGGTCGCCACGATCCCCACCGATCTGCCTCTGCCCGATGCCGACCTCACTCGGCCCCGGCAAGGCCCAGACGCGTCGCTCTACGAGGTGGCGAAACAAGCAGGGCTCGAAGGTGCGCTGCGTCGCCTGGTCGAAGCGATGATGGGCAAGGCTTCGTGACTGCACGGAACATTGACGGGTGACTTCTTTGCCGCTCTTTCCCACTTCGCTGGTGGGCAGCTACCCGCAGCCGGAATGGTTGATCGACCGGGCGAAGCTCGCCGGCCGCTTTCCGCCGCGCGTCCGAGCCCGTGAGCTGTGGAGAGTCGAGGCCGATCATCTTCCACAGGCCCAAGAGGATGCCACGGTCGTTGCGATCGCAGCCCAGGAAGATGCAGGACTTGACATCATCACAGACGGTGAGATGCGGAGGGAGAGTTATTCCAACCACTTCGCAACAGCCCTCGATGGACTGGACCTCGATAATCCCGGCACCGCCCTCGACCGCAGCGGACATCCCAACCCCGTCCCCCGGGTCGTCGGCCCGATCCGACGCCCTCAGCCCATCGGCGAGGATGACGTTGCGTTTCTCCGTGCTCATAGCGATCGCCCGATAAAGATGACCGTACCGGGCCCGTTCACTATGTCTCAGCAGGCGCAGAACGATTTCTACCCGGACGAGCAATCGCTGGCCATGGCGTACGCGGATGTTTGCAACGCGGAGATTCGGGATCTGTTCGCCGCCGGGGCGGACATCGTGCAGGTCGACGAGCCCTATATGGAGAGCCGGCCCGGTGCCGCACGTGCATATGGGTTAGAGGCGCTGAACCGGGCGCTCGACGATGTGGGGGGCACGACCGCGGTCCACATCTGCTTCGGCTATGCGGCGATTATTCACGACCGGCCCTCGACCTATTCTTTCCTTGCAGAGCTCGCCGATTGCGCCTGCGACCAGATCTCGATCGAGACCGCACAGTCGAATCTTGATCTCGGTGTGCTCGCCGACCTGGCAGGCAAGGTAATCATCTTGGGAGTCATTGACCTTTCTACCAACGACGTCGAGAAAGGGGAGCTGGTCGTCGAGCGCGTTCGCCGAGCCCTGCCCTTAGTTGAAGCGGATCACGTCGTGATCGCCCCAGACTGCGGGATGAAGTATCTGTCGCGTCACTCTGCGAACGGAAAGATGCGTGCCATGTCGTCCGCAGCGGCTCTGCTACGGGCCGAGATGGTCGCGGCTATCTAAGCCCGAATCCACCGATTAGCCCCACGATCAAGCCGCTGAGGGTGCGCGAAGAAGGTTGAACGCCGGTTGTAGGCAGATTGGGTTCGCGAAGGTAGTCATGGGGAGTCGATCTCGTGACGTGCGGGCCGTCGGCGCGAATCCAGCGCACGCAAACGAAGGCCCGCAGGCCGACAAGTTGGGGGCTCGCGGCCGGTTAGATCCGAAGCGGCAGCGAGATCGCCCGGAGCGCGGCCAACGCCGCTGAAAAGCGCGACGCCCACGGCCAGTTCGTGGGCAGGTGCAACATGTCCTTGCGAGCCGAGGTCGTGATCCGTCCCGGCATCGAGAAGTAACGGCGCCGCATCGTCTTGGTCATGACCAGGGTCTCTTCAAGGCCGATGCGCGCTACCCAGCGCACGAGGTTGTGAGCGATGGTGTTGAACGCGAGCCAGGCGGCATTGGCCCCGAAGCGGCCCGACGGCATGTGGTTGAGGCCGAGGCCGTGCTTGAGGTCTCGGATCGCGTTCTCGACCTCGGCGTGGGCCCGGTGGTCGGCTTCGAGCTCGACCATGTTTCCTACCCTGTCGGTGATGAACGCGTGATAGCTGTAATCGGTGTAGAGGGCGAGCTGGCTGCCGGGTGTTGGGGGGACGCGCCTAACGATCAGGCGTACCGGGAGTGGGTCCTTCTTGGTCGCGAACGGCGTG
>Ga0209587_1000438_pt1 | contig 20395 bp, 16 predicted proteins | sample NGEPerD_2_FD_184512 | JGI IMG/M metagenome (GOLD analysis project Ga0209587, IMG submission 184512) | Arctic peat soil microbial communities from the Barrow Environmental Observatory site, Barrow, Alaska, USA - NGEE PermafrostL1-D... | ecosystem: Environmental > Terrestrial > Soil > Wetlands >... | reverse complement strand
TCGCCGCGTTGTGGGGATTGCTCTTCGGGGCGCTGATGAATCTCTGGTTCTGGCCGTTCGGAGCGCCGGGCGCGGGCGAGGCAGGCGATATCTACTGGACGCCGGGCCTTTCCCTGATGGAGACGGTCGAGCGATATGGCCGATTCTACCTCGTGACGTCGCTTGGCTTCGATCTGTTCCGCGCGGTGGGCAACGTCGTGCTGGTGTTGATACTCGGCGGACCGATCCTGCGGTTGCTGGAGCGCTACCGCCGCCGCTTCAGCTGGGAACCGTGGCAAGAGATGGAGCGCGATCACGACCGGGACCCGTCACCGGCGGATCACCTGACGTGATCGACCGACCATACGCGCGTTGCGCGGACACCCACAACTAGCCCTCAGGAGGCGCCTGCCCCTGTGTGGCGCGATCTCCGCATTCGACGGGGCTAAATCTACCCTGTACCATGAACGGGTCACACCAATGACGTGAATTGCCTATGGGCGGGAGCCAATCATGTCCTTGTCACCGCTCAATCGCCGTGTTCAGAGCATACCTTCCGGCCCGATGCTGACCGAGCCGGGGAGCGACGGCATGGGCGCGCTCCCCCACGCCCTGACACCGTTGATCGGTCGACAACGCGAAGCAGCGGCGGTCATGGCGCTGCTGCATCAGGACGACATTCGCCTGCTCACCCTGACAGGTCCGGGCGGTATTGGGAAATCACGGCTGGCGCTCCAGGTCGCGACCGAGTTGCAAAACGACTTTGCCGATGGCGCCGTCTTTGTGCCGCTCGCCACTACGAGCGATCCGCGCAAGGTAACAACGACAATCGGCGAAGCGCTCGGCGTCCGTGAGCGCCAGGGCTACTCTATGGCGGACGCTGTTCGTCACTTCCTCCATAGCCGGCGCCTGTTGCTGGTTCTGGACAATTTTGAGCATCTTCTGCCCGCCACGTCTCAGGTCACCGACCTCCTGTTGGCATGCCCCCGGCTCAAGATCCTGGTCACGAGCCGGGCGCGGCTGCACCTCGGCGGTGAACACCTGTTCGATGTACCTCCCATGTCACTCCCGCAACCTGGCGGTGCCACGTCGCCCGACGACTTGCTCCAGAGTGAAGCCGCGGCGCTCTTCGTGTACCATGCGCGCGCGGTCAATCGTGAATTCGCCCTTGTGACCGACAACATGCTTGCGATCGCGGCGCTCTGCCAGCGCCTGGACGGATTGCCGCTGGCCATCGAGCTGGCCGCCGCGCGAAGCCGGACGCTCTCGCCGCCGGAATTGCTGTCACGGTTGACCCAGCGACTTCGCTTGTTGGCAACCGACAGGCAGGATGTCCCCGCGCGACTTCGCGCCATTCGACCCGCCATAGACTGGAGCTACGATCTCCTGGCGCCGCGAGAACAGGCGTTGTTTCGCCGTGTCGCCGTCTTCACCGGCGGTTTTCCGCTGAATGCCGCCATCGCCATTGCAAATGGCGACGATGACATGGTCGTCGTGGATGGCATCGAGTCGTTGCTCGACAACAGCCTTGTCCAGCACGAAACGCAAGGTGACGGCGAGGCGCGTTTTTTCATGCTGGAGACGATTCGCGCGTATGCTTTGGAAGCGCTCGATCAGGCCGGGGAATCCGAGCGTGTCCGCCAGTTGCATGCCAACTGGTGTATCAGCGTGGCGGAAAGTTCGCCGTGGGCGTTGATGGGTTCGGCCGACGATCGTGAGTATGAACGACTCGATCGCGAGCATGACAACCTGCGAGCCGCGATGGATTGGGCACTGGAGCATGGCAAGACAGAAACGTGCTTGCGCATCGCGAACCCGATCTGGTCTTTCTGGCAGCATCGCGGACATCTTGCCGAGGGAAGCGAATGGTTGGACCGCGCACTCGCCGCCGCGGACGACATTGCGCCGTCGGTTCGGGTGAGGGCACTGCTGGGCAGGGCATTCCTGGCCTACAGCCAGGGTGACCTTCAATTGAGCAGCGCCTACGCGGAGCAGAGTCGCGATATCTATCGCACGATCGGCAAACCGGTTGGCGTCGGGTTCTCTTTGCTCTGCCTGGGGCTGGTGGCCGAGAGCCAGGACCAGGATGACCGGGCGATCGGGCTGCTCAATGAATCCCTGGGACTGTTTCGGCAGCAGCAGCATCACTTTTTCGTGGCGCATGCCCTGATGACGATCGGCAGGCTGGCGTACAAGCAGGGGAATCAGGATCATGCCGCGGCGTGTTACGAGGAGGCGCTGGTCCTGCAACGGCAGCTTGGCAACAGGATGTCGACGGCGTTGACCCTGGATGCCCTTGGTGAGCTGGCCCATGATCAGGGTGATCAGGTCCTGGCGCTCTCCCGGTACCGCGAGGGTCTCGGCCTTTGGCATGAGCTCGGCCACACATGGGGGTCTGCTGAAGCACTGGCCGGTATAGCGACGATCGCCGCCCATCAAGGTTTATGGGAGCTCGCCGCCCGACTCTGTGGCGCAGTCGATGCCCTGTGTGAGTCCGTGAATGTCGTGTTGCCGCCCGTCGCCCACCGTGAATACGAGAAGACCATTGCCGCCGTCGAGGCCGGGATCGGTGCGGATTCAGCCCAGGTGGCACGAGAGGCGGGCCGGGCGCGCACGCCGGAGGAGGTTCTGGCGGATGTAACGGTTGTAGAAACCGCAATCGCCACGACGCGACCGTTGAGCGTTGCGCTTTCGGAAGGCGCGGCGGGTGAGTCAGCCCTTACTCCCAGGGAAATGGAAGTGCTCGAGCTGCTCGTGGCGGGGCGGTCCAACCGGGCAATTGCCGACGCCCTGTTTATCAGTGTCGCTACCGTAAAAGTCCATGTCACCCATATTCTCGGCAAACTTGGCGTGTCGTCGCGCACCGCGCTCATTGCCTCCTCATTGGGACGCGACCACAGCTAGCCCGGACTATTCATGAGGCTGCTGACCGGGCGTGGATTCGGGCGTTGTGGTCACCATCCTCGGCGGGCGGACATCCTTCGGAGTCCGCGACCCTACGGAATCCTCGTTCGTGAATAATCGGGGCCAACCTTCCAGTCGCTTCACACCTGCATCGCTGCCTTCACGTCTACGACCAAAGTCGTAGGCGCTATTTTGCGTGCCTCTCGATTACGACCTTTTGCGGATGTCCGCCACGATCTCCGGACTGAAAATGTAAACACTTGCAGAAGGTGCGTTTGCGGCGCATGGCTACCGCGGATAGCTGCTGGGCGGTTGCAAGTGCACCCATCGCATCGCAAGGAGGTTTGTCACCCGCCGTACCGCACAATCACTGATGCCACCGATCTGACGTGTGGCGAATAATCATCGTGCCATGAAAGGATCAGGTTCAATGAAACGATCAGGAGTCACCCGCGCCATTGTTGTCGCCTTCACGCTTTTTGCGGTCATGAGCTCGGTCATGACCGTCAACGCTCAACAAGCACCACCCGATGGCGAATGCCTGCCGGGGTTCGTCCCGCGGCCACCGGAGCTCAATCCTGCGCTTGGCCGATGCGTCCCCAGCGCGATCGCCGCGAACATCGCGGTGTTCGATAACGATCCGGGAACCTGCCTGCCGGGGTTCGTGCAGCGACCGGTGGAGCTCAATCCGGCGCTCGGGCCGTGCGTGCCAGGCTCGCTCGCCGCCAACACGGCGGTGTTCGACAACGATCCGGGCACCTGCCTGCCGGGATTCGTGCCGCGGCCACCTGAGCTCAATCCGGCGCTTGGTCCGTGCGTGCCGGGGTCATTGGCAACCGACACGTTCCTGGTTCCGATCCTGGACGTGGACCCGGGCACCTGCCCTCCGGGATGGGTGCGGGCGGCGCCACCGCTGAACCCGCAGCTTGGATGCATTCCGGGCGAGATCGGTATTCCCGAGAGCGGCCGGTAGCTCGGTTTCGGTCGGAGTCCGGATCGGGCGCCGCGTTGGACTCGCCGCGGACAGGCCCTGGTTTGTTCACTTTTCGCCAGGCGATGTCGCGCCCCGGCCCTAGCGGATGGCTGGGCGCAACCTGCCGCGGGACGCCCACCTACCGGCTGGGCATGGCACAGATGCCTATGCCCAGCCGGTACGGCGATTCGTACGCATTGTCTTGACGCGCTCAGCAGGACATACGTATTCTCGTTCGCGATCCCTGGTACGCCGCGGATATGCGGCAGAGGTGACAACAGATGAACATATACAGCGTCCCAACGTGTATTCGACATGTCGTCCTTTCGGCGCTCATGCTGGTCATGGTCGGCGTGGCCAGCCCTCCGGAAGTCAGCGCCGGGGACCTGGTGGCGTTTCCCCCACCCACCATCGGTGACATCGTCGTGGACAGTTACAACTGCGAGACGGGCGAATTGGCGTTCCATGCGCCGGTGACCAACCTCATCGCCGTCGACCCCAACACGACCTCCATCGTTGACTATCCTCTTGTTTACGCATTCGGCTCGCACCATGGATCAGAAGACGCTCCTCAAGTCTTTTCCGGCCTGTTCGCCTGGACACCGACCGAGGCACAGTCACCCTTCACCGGCATTGTGCATCTGGAGGGCGTCGCGCCACCGACGCAGGATGGGGAGACGATCACACGCATCGTGCTCCAGATTCTGGTCGGCACTGGCGATACTCTGGAAAATCCCACCGACTTCGACGTCACGAGCTACCTCACCCTCACCGACTGTAGCACCCCGGACGATGACCTCGTTCAGCAGCTGGTCGATCTGCTGATCCAAATCCTGCAGGACATTCTGAACGCATGATGCGTCACATCGACGGCACACGAATTTGAGTCCGCGGTTCCCAATGTTGCGCCTGAAACCGCTCGGACACTGAATCAGGAGGTACGCAAGGGGTCCATTGAACAGTCGCTACGCTTCAGGAATAGAGGAAAATCATGAACGTGCGAAGCAAATTCCTTCCGAGTACCGTGTTTGCCGTGGTGATGCTCGTCGTCGGAGCCGTGGCCGCCAGTGCCGCGCCGAACGTGTGCGTGAGCGTGAGCGGTGTCGAGGTGTACCAGAGCGGTTCCGCCGTATGCGATTCCGACATCGGTTCGAGCGCAGTTTCGATTGGCCAAGACAGCGGGGCGTCGGCCGCGGATGGCGACAACAACACGGCGGTCGCCGTTGGGAAAGACAGCGGGGCGATAGCCACTGACGGTGACAACACGGCTGTCGTCGTAGGCGAAGTCAGCGGGGCGATAGCCGAAGATGGGAACGGCAACACAACAGTCGTCGTCGGTAATGACAGCCTGGCGGACACGGGCAATCTTGACGACAACACATTGATCGCGGTTGGCGACCAGCAGGGTATTTTCTTTCTCCTGCAATCGGGCTGTACGGTCGTCCTGGTAAGCGGCGAGCTGTACGGCAGTTGCCCATAACCCCCAATCCGCCGATTCGGATCTAATGCTGCCATTTGGATGGCAGGATGGACGTGACCAACCTCCTTAGCAACAAATGATTGGCATGAATCCACCGATCCCAACCCAATACTGCTGAAAAATGCAGGAGAGGCAAAAATCATGAACCGTCAACGGAGTGTTGTGTGGAGTGCGGTACTGATCGCACTGCTGGCGGCCGTTAGTGTATCCCCAGCCAACGCCGCTCAGGACGTGTGCGTGCATGTCAATGGAGTGCCGCTTTTCCAATCAGGTTCCGCCACGTGCGAATCAATCGAGGGCACCACCGCCATCGCGGTCGGCGATGCAAGTTTTGCCTCGGTTGAAGAAGATGCCGATAACACCGCCATCGCCATCGGCGATGCCAGCGTCGCGGAAAGTAGCGATGTTGGCGAAGGCAACTCGTTGATAGCCGTCGGCGACGGCAGTATTGCCTCGAATTCCGTTGGCAACGACAACGATATCATCGCGGTGGGAAATGGCAGCGAGGCATTCAATGCGGACGAGGGTGACTCTAACGCCCTGACTGTGATCGGTGACGGCAGTGTCTTCTCCATCCAGGGTGAATCAGGCTGCGTGGTTATCGTGGTCAACGGTCAGGAATTCGGCGGCTGTTAGAGCGAGTTGGACTTGCCGTGGCTCCTGCCGTGGTGGTTGTCTTCTCCATGATCTTCTCCCAGAGCCGCGGATCGGGTCTGGTCGCACGCGCGTCACGCGATTGAGCTGCTTCGATCCTCCGGTGGAATGACGCCGCTGTCGCCGCGAGCGATTCGGCGCTACTGGTTCCGTCGTGGTTGCCGGTCCGAACGTCTGGTCGATCATGGCTGTTGCCCGACCGGGTGCTCGGGGACCCATTGTTCCGGGCGATCTCGTTCAACCAGGCGTCGAAAGCGTCAGCATCGTTCAATGCGTCGGTCTTCGGGCGCTGGTGGAGATCATGATCATCACGAGATTCGAAATCGCCGTTGGGGCGGTGGAAGTTGCTCATGAGGTGGCTCCTTCGGGCGGTGCAAGCAGGCCGCGCAGGCGCTTGTAGGCGCGGGACTGGGAGGATTTGACAGCGGATTGCGTCATGCCCAGCGCATCGCCGACTTCGGCGGTCGTCAACCCGGCGAGGCGAAGCTCGATGATGTCGCGCTGGTTTTCAGGAACCTGGTCGAGCACAGCGAGCAAGCGCGAAAGCTCGTCGTGGTGCAGCGCGTGCTCCTCCGGTCCGGGGTCCTGATCGATAAGGGTGTGCATCACCGGATCGAGCGGGTTGGTGCGTTTGAAGCGACGCCAGCGATCCGTGATCGTGTTGCGGGCGATGGTGAAGAGCCAGCTCCGGAAAGTCGATCCCTGACGGTGATGGTAGCGGTCGATCCGCTCGATGGCGCGGATGAATATTTGGGCGGTGAGGTCGTTGGCCACATCGGGATCGCCCACCTTGCGGAAGCAAAAGCGGTAGATCGGGGTGGCGTAGCGATCGTAAAGGGGCGCGAAGGCGCGCGGGTCGGTTTTGGCCGCCTCGATCCAGGTCGCTTCGAGGTCGCCGGAGTCATCCGCATCGCGCTGGCGAGCATCGGTTCCTGATCCTGAAACTGGAAGCGATTCGCTCAACACGCCCACCCCGCGGCCTCCTCCGGTTCGATACCGACGATCATCGCACGATGTGCCGGGCGAGATCATCTCTGCTACCGGTAACGCGAAATGGCGGTGAGGGGTCGCAGTGTTCGATATGGACAGGCATGCTCGCCTGCCCGCTGCTCAGCCAGGTTGGGTGTGGGACGTCACCACGTGCCAGTCACCGCCGAAGCGGTTCGCATCTGTCGGTAGCGCTACCGGGGCCGTTTCAGTTGGGAGTCGTGGCAGGACGTGGACTTCTGGCCGGCTGTCTCGATAATCGTGGGAATCAGTGGTCTTCCTGCCCTCTACAGCGGTAGTCTTGCGTGTTGCAACTGTGGAAGTGTCGTGATGGCTGGATAGCCGCGCTGAGCAATTCGGTAGTGATGATGAATCGGCCTGGTATGCCGGATTTGGAGCCGACCTGTCGCGATGGGGTACCGATCGGGCGATTGGAGCGTTGAGAGCGATGGGTGATGCGGCGCAAGACAATGAGTCCGTCCATGCCAGTGGTGGAGCGACGGCGGGAGAGCCACCTGACCTGGTGGGCTGGTTCTATACGTGGTGGCGCGACGACTCCCTCCCCGCGCTGTCCCCCGTGCCCGATCTGGCCGCGGCACCGGGTGGGGACGAACAGCTCGTCGCGACCATGATGGGCACCGACGTCGAGACGGTGCGGGAGCGGATGCGCCAGGGTCACCGGCCGTGGTTGGCCCGGATCGGGGACAAGCCGGTTGGCTGGGGCTGGGTCGCCGCCAGCGAAGCCGCGATCGCCGAGCTGGGCATCGCGATCAACCTACCTTCTGGGGATCGCTATCTCTGGGACTTCGTCACGCAGCCCTCCTGGCGGGGCCGTGGAGTGTACGCCGCCCTGCTCCAGGCGATTCTGGCCCAGGAAGGCGCGGCGCGGTACTGGATCGGGCATGACGTGGGGAATATTGCCTCCGTGCGCGGGATTACCAATGCGGGGTTTCGCGTGGTCGGTGCTGTTCGCCGCATGGAGGACGGCCACGTGGCGTTCGTGCCGGATGGTTCAACCGATCGCGCCGAAGCCGCGGCGACACTTCTCGGTCTCCCGGTGACCGATCCGTGACGACTTTTCCGTACCGGGTTGGTGATCAGATTGAATGCCTGGACAGTACCATGCCGTCCGGCGGGTCCATTGCGGGCATGCCGGGAATGCTTTCGCGACTGAGGCAGGATCTTCGGCTACGGTGCTTTGACGTTCGGCGGGCCCTGCTCGACGCGGAGCTTGAGGTCGTCGAAGGTGACGTCTCCCTCCCACATCGACTCGATCCACCAGGTCGCGCCGGCATCCGCCCACGGCTGCAGCTGCGCTCGTGTCGCCGCGGCGTCATCTCCCGGGGTCACACCTTCGATCACGAACTCGAATGGCTCGTTGCCTTCGCGGTGCTCGTTTACCCACGCGACAATCTCGCGCAGCACGTCGGGTGTGAAATCCGATAGTCCCTCCGGGGTGCCGCTGACGACTGACGGAAGCATGCCGTCGTACCTGGCGGCGCGACCGACCGACTTCCTGCTCGGCCATGCGCCCACCACCCAGATCGGGATGTCGCCGTTCACCGGTCTCGGCTGGAACACCATGTCGTCGAGCTGATAGTGCATTCCTTTATAGGAGAACGGCTCGCCCTTCCATGCCCGCTTCAGGATTTCCAGCGTCTCGTCGAGGCGCCCGGCGCGTTCCCGGCGATCGGTGACCTCCGGATGCACCCGGCTGAAGCCACCGTCATCGACCGCGCCCAGCCCAACCGGAATCACCAGCCGACCATGGGAGAGGTGGTCGACCGTCAGCGCCTCGCGCACCACCTTCCACGGTCGCCTTCGTGAAAGGGGATGCACGATCGCGCCGAGTGTGACGCGGGATGTCCTCGTCGCGGCGGCGCCAAGCACGACCCATGGGTCCCACGCCGGCATCGGCCCGACGGAGATGCCATCCCAGGTGAAGAAGCCGTCCCACCCGTGCCGTTCGGTCAGCTCGGCGAGCTGGAGTGTTTCATCCATCGATTGGGTAAAGGTCGCAATGAATCCGTACTTCACGCAGAACTCTCCTTTGGCGGATCAGGATTCGAGCTCGACCAGGATCGGCGGGTTCTCAACCGCGGACGTGTAGCTGGTGATCGTCGCTGGCACCTTGAACCCGTCCCGCTCGTAGAGTCGCCGAATGTTCTCCAGGGAACTCTCGGGAGCGGCGACAACCGCGGCAAGGTGATCGAGGAGATAGAGATCGTCTATCCCGAGCGCATCCTGGCGGTCCATCAGTCCCCACGTGTCCCACAGGATCATCTCGTGCTGGTTCAACGCGGCAAGATCGTGGATAAGATTGTGGGCGAGGTACGGCCAGCCGCGCCGGTGACGGAGCAGCTTGGCCTGGATGTCGCCCAGTTCCAGTGAGATGCCGCGTCCCAGGATAATGTCCAGGTTCTCGAACGGGATCGTCATGGCGTGAGCGCGGTGCAGGGTATGCAGTGTGTCCAGGTTGGGGGAGAGATTGTCGTTGTGGCCGATACGCGAGGTAGGCAGCGACATCCAGGCGTTCGATATCCCATTCGGAAATCCGGCCGGCGACGTTGTTGTCTCGCTGGTCAGTCGGATTCAGGGCGTGTTGTCTTTCAGTTGTCTTCATGATGTTCTTCCAGTTCCACGGAATGCGATTTCCGGTCATGTGACCGGCCGAATACACGCACTGTACGACCTTGACCGTGGTTGAGGTCAAGGCCCGAAGGTTGTGTGCGAGTTCATGCGGTATTGGCGGACCTCGTGGACAGGGGTCATCGCAACTGGACACAATACGCACAATCAGTATGCAGGGGCGGATCAGCCAGCGCCGGTCGCAGGTGAAGGAGCGCGAGTGGCGACCAGATTGTGACGGGCACTGTCATACAGCTCGAACAGGATGGAGCCGGCGAAGAACAGTCCGCGCTGTGGCAGCCAGAAATCGCCCAGCCGATCCTGCACGCGCAGTGGTGCAGGTGATCCAGGATCATCGCCCTCGATCGTGGCCGACGTACCGTCGACCATCCACAGAAGTGGCGGATTGGCGACGAACCACTGACCGTTGGGTACCGCCCCGTGAAGCGCCATGCGACCACATCGCAGCGAGCCACCGGCGACCTTGCCCATCATCGCAAGCACCGGCTGCCGCCGCCACAAGGTATCGGGGACAATCGGGCAGCTTGCATTCATCATTCGGGTAATGGGAGTCGAGGCAAGGGTGATCTCCCATTGAATGATCGAATCGCCAACGGTGACCGAGAGCTGGCGAGGGCTGGACCAGTCGAGCGAAATCTCGCACCGGTGCGTTTCGGTCACCTCGCTGCCGAAATAGCGATTGCAACACTGATGTGGTTCACCGGTGATGTAAAAAGTCCAGCGTTCGGTGGGATCGCGATGCCACACGGCTGTGTACGCGGGTCCAACTGATGTCGCCGAAAAGCGGCGCAACGCCAGGATGTGACCGGATGCGAACGGCTGCGCCATTACACCGTAACCGATAAAGCGCTCCATCTCGCCTGACGGGAGCTCCGGTTGCGCTTCGATTCGATTGGCGACCTCTTGTGGCTGGGTCATGACGTGACTCCTCAGGGAAGGACGCCGTGACCTCGATCCGCTGCCGCTCCACGACGACTGTCATGACATTACGAGCGTCGTGTTCCGATTTCGTTCCGCTTCAGTCGATGGCGTCCGCATGACGTCCCGGAGTGGAGCGCAACCGGAATCGCTCGCCATCATGCCGCCTCGCATGAAAACCAAAAGGACATGTATCGCGTAGATTCGAGTGCTGGCGACGTCGTCTCTTCTTCCAGCACGGGAGACGATGTCGCCAGCACTCGTGATGTGCCCGCTGGTTGCGCATGGGGCTGCCCGGAGGGCTCTACATGGACAAGCCACTCTCAACACACCAACCGGACCGGCGCCGGCCGGGTGCCGGGCGCTCTGCCGCGGTAATCGTGCTTTTGGTCGCGACGGCCATCAGTATTGGCCTCCTGCAGGATCACGATGCCGGTTCGGTGGGTGCGGGGGAGCCGGGCATAATCGATCAGGTCGCGCCGGAGGATGCCGGGTTGGCGTCATTGCCGACGGCGCCCGAAGCTGGTGCGCTGGCGCCCAACTTTCGCCTGGAGACGACCACCGGCGAGACGCTGGAGCTCGCCGACCTGCGCGGGAAGCCTATCTTCCTCAACTTCTGGGCGACGTGGTGTTTTTTCTGCCTGACCGAGATGCCGGCCATGCAGATTGTGGCCGACGAGTATGGTGACCAGGTGATCGTGATGGGTGTCAACTCCGGGGACACACCGGAGGATGCTCGCACCTTTGCTGACAATTTCGACATTCGGTATACCCTGGCTTTGGACACGGACGAGGAGATCACCGAGGCATACGCGGTGCGGCAAATGCCGGCATCGGTGTTCATCGACGAGCACGGCGTTATCGCCAACGTGATCTACGGCGTGATCGTGCCGGACCAGATGCGTGCCAATATCGACGCGATGCTGGATGCCGACACCGCACCGGCCAACAATTGATCGGGCGCCGGAGCCGCTCCATAGCCATCCAGCGCCATACCCCTTGCCAGCTTCCTCTGGACAATGTGGCGGTCCGCGCCTCATAATGTGTACGTACACGTCATTCGCGTCACATGGCCTTTTTGGATGAAAAGAACGTTAAATCTGGCCGTTGACAACGCGGCACATCTTGTGTTGTGAGATCGAGTCGCTATACTACATGTTGTCACCCCGCTAGATATGCGGGTGGGCGGGAGCCTTGCACCACATTATGTTGTGGTGTGCCACGTGCGATACCGTTGCGGGTGGGTAGCACGCGCGGCTTCCCGAAACGACGCGCGGACTTGCAGTGAACGACATCAGGACGTCCGAAAGCCAGCGCGTCACGGTCACGTCAACAACACAGGGAGCAGGATGCGGCGCGCCAGCCTGGCTGGTGGGCCGGTGATTGTCACCCCAGTTGCGCGGGCCGATTGTGAACGAATTGTTTTGGCCGGCAGGCATAGACACACGATTCCATCATCGTGGTGAGGAAGCAGGAAATGGCAACCAGGACGGGAGCAACCACATCGACGACACGCGGTCGCAAGCCAGCCGGGCTCAAGGTTGGGCGACGGTTCACGACGGGGATCAAGGATCCGTTCGCCGCCGTCGAGTGGACCACGCGCGCATCGCGCATTACCAACCCGGATGGCTCGGTGGTGTTCGCGATGGAGGACGCCGAAGTTCCCGCATCGTGGTCGCAGGTCACCACCGACATCATGGTGTCCAAGTACTTCCGCAAGGCCGGTGTGCCGCGGGTCGACGACAATGGCAAGCCGATCGTTGGTGAAGATGGCGAGCCGGTGCTGGGTCCGGAGCGATCCGCGAAGCAGGTGATCCACCGCCTCGCCGGGACGTGGCGGCATTGGGGTGAGAACAACGGTTACTTCGCCACCAAGAAGGACGCCCAGAACTTCGAGGACGAGCTCAAGTACATGCTCGCCAACCAGATGGCCGCGCCGAACTCGCCGCAGTGGTTCAACACCGGGCTCGCTTGGGCCTACGACATCACTGGACCGGCGCAGGGGCACTTCTACATCGACCCCGCCTCGCCGGAGGTGGTGAAGGAGTCGGAGGACGCCTACACCCGCCCGCAACCCCATGCCTGCCAACCGTTTCACGCGCTGGTCTCGACCCCAGATGGGCCAATGCCGATTGGCGAGATTGTCACGCGGAATCTTATTGGGCAGATGGTCTATGACGGGACGGACGAAGGGCGCGGCACGACCAAGGTTGTTGCTGTCAAATCCAATGGGCAGAAATTGGTCCACCGGGTGATACTCAAGAACGGTGTCCAGATTGAAGCCACGGGCGATCATCTCGTCTACGCTGTTGACGAGCGCCGGACTCCGGGCCGTTGGCTACGCGTCGATGAGCTCCAATCTGGCCAGCGCCTGCAGCTCTCAACGGTGACGGACGTCATTAGGGAATCGTCCGAAACAGACATCCTGGAGGCAGCGCTGGCTGGCTGGCTTCAGGGCGACGGCTTTGTTGGTCAATACGCCCATGGCACCAATCGCAGCCTGACCATCGAGTTCATGACGATCAACGAGGCCGAACATGCCTTCGTGATGGAGCGGGTTAATCAGATTTTCGAGGGCATCCACGTCAAGGTCCGTTCGGTTGAGTCGAAGGACGCTGATCTCGATGTTCGGCGCATTCGCCTCTATGGCGAGAAGCTGCGCCCGTTTGTGGAGAAGTACGATCTGCTCCGGGAAACGCCCAACGACGAGTTGGAAGTGCCTACAGCGGTATTCGTCGGAGGGCGTGAGGCGCAGGCTGCTTACCTGCAAGCGTTGTTCCAGGCAGATGGAACTGTGCGCCTGCGTGATCGTCAGGCGCGACTCGATGATGTGATGGCAGCGACGAAGGTGCTTTGGGCTGAAAGGGCAACGGACGAGAAGATGCAAGGTGCGGTGGCGGTGCAGGATCGGCCGGTAGCTGCACAGTCGACGCTTTCTCGCACGTCGGACATCGTGCTGACCACCGTCTCGGAGCGCTTGGCTTCCGGGGTCCAGGCGCTTCTGCTCAACATGGGCATCTACTCGAGGATTTCAATCGGGAACGACAAGCGAGCGAACCGCCGTGTTGCTCATCAGGTCTCGATTGGCTACGCAGACTCACGTGCCCGGTTTGCCGACCTGATCGGCTTCATCTCTGCGGACAAGCAAGGCAAACTTGCGGTTGCCTGTTCCGGTACGTTTCCGGGCAAGCGGCTTCCTTCCCTTCGGGAAGAGATTATCGACCGCATTGAGGCTGTTGGCGTCCAGGATGTCTATGACATCCAGACGGAGAGTGGCCAGTACCTCTCGAACAACGTCATCGTTCACAACTGCTTCATCCAGCATGTTGGCGACGATCTCGTTAATGATAACGGCATTATGGACCTGTGGGTTCGGGAAGCACGGCTGTTCAAGTACGGCTCCGGCACCGGCACCAACTTCTCCAACATCCGGGGTGAGGGTGAGCCGCTTTCCGGCGGTGGCTCCAGCTCCGGGCTGATGAGCTTCCTCAAGGTGGGCGACCGCGCCGCTGGGGCGATCAAGAGCGGCGGCACCACCCGGCGCGCCGCCAAGATGGTGACGCTCGATGTCGACCATCCCGACATCATGTCCTTTGTCGACTGGAAGCCCCGCGAGGAGCTGAAGGTCGCGGCGATGGTTGAGGGCATGCGGCACCTCACCGGGGCGCAGCAGGCGCGAGCGCGGGAGCTGGGCCTGGAGCTGAGCTTCGACTACAACGGCGAAGCCTACGCCACTGTCTCCGGGCAGAACTCCAACAACTCCGTGCGCCTGACCAACGGGTTCATCGACGCGGTGCGCGACGACAGGGAATGGGACCTGATTCGCCGCACCGACGGCTCGGTTCATCGAACCGTGAAGGCGCGGGACATCTGGACTCGCATTGCGGAGGCGGCGTGGCAGTGCGCCGATCCGGGCGTGCAGTTCGACACCACCATCAACGAGTGGCACACCAGCCCGGCGGGCGGTCGCATCAACGCAAGTAATCCGTGTTCCGAGTACATGTTCCTCGATAACACCGCCTGCAATCTCGCGAGCCTGAACCTGATGAAGTTCATCGATGGCGAGACCGGCGAGTTCAGGATCGACGACATGCGGCACGCCACGCGGTTGTGGACGATCGTGCTGGAGATCAGCGTGCTGATGGCGCAGTTCCCCAGCAAGGAGATCGCGCGGCTCAGTTACGACTACCGCACGCTCGGGCTTGGGTACGCCAATATCGGTACCGTCCTGATGATCCTCGGCATGCCGTATGACTCTGACGAGGCCAGGGCCTACACCGGCGCCGTCACCGCGCTGATGACCGGTGAGAGTTACGCTGCCTCCGCCGAGATGGCCAGCGTGCTCGGTCCGTTCCCCGAATACGAGGCCAACTCGTCACACATGCTGCGGGTGATCCGCAACCACCGCCGCGCCGCTCACGATGCCGCGGAAGGTGAGTACGAGGGTCTTTCCGTCCTGCCGATGGGGATCAACGCCGAATCCGCGCCTACGGATATCCATAATGCGGCCAAGGCTGCCTGGGACACGGCGCTGGCGCAGGGCGAGAAGCACGGTTATCGCAACGCCCAGACGACGCTGCTGGCGCCGACCGGCACGATCGGCCTGCTGATGGACTGCGACACGACGGGAGTCGAGCCGGACTTCGCCTTGGTCAAGTTCAAGAAGCTGGCCGGTGGCGGCTACTTCAAGATCGCCAACCAGTCGATCGCTCCGGCGTTACGTAATCTCGGATATGACGATGCGCAGCGCAAGGACATCCTCGACTACGTGCTCGGCACGATGTCGCTGGACGGCGCGCCGCACATCAACACCGAATCGCTGAAGGCCAAGGGACTCAACGGCGAGGACATCGCCAAGGTTGAAAAGGCGTTGCCCGCCGTGTTCGAGCTGGGCTTCGCCTTCAACGCCTGGGCGCTGGGCGAGGACGCGATCGGTCGCCTCGGGCTGACAATGGAACAGGCGAGCAAGCCGGGCTTCGAGCTGCTGCGGGCGATTGGCTTCACGCGGGCGCAGATCGACGAGGCCAACGAGGCGATTTGCGGCACGATGGCAGTCGAGGGCGCGCCACACCTGAAGGCGGAGCACTACCCGGTGTTCGACACCGCCAACAAGAGCGGCAGGAAGGGCACCCGCTTCATCCAGTACATGGGTCACATCACCATGATGGCGGCGGCGCAGAGCTTCCTCAGCGGTGCGATCTCGAAGACGATCAACATGCCGAACGAGGTCACCGTCGAGGATGTCGAGGACGCCTATTACGCATCGTGGAAGCACGGCATCAAGGCGATGGCGCTGTATCGCGATGGTTCCAAGATGAGCCAGCCGCTCAGCAACAAGTCCGACACCAAGGTCGAGGACGAGGAGGTCAAGGCGGTCGTCAACGAAGCCGTCGCCGAGAAGGACGCCGAGATCGCCGCGCTGAAGGCACAGGTCGTGAAGCTCGAAGCCGAGAAGACGACCGGTGTGGTGGCGTCTGCATTGGGAGGCCAGCAACAGCTTCCCGGCATGCCGCATGTCGCGACGCGTCGTCGCCTGCCGAGCAAGCGTCACGGCTTCACGCAGGAAGCGCGGGTCGCCGGTCACAAGGTCTACCTGCGCACCGGCGAGTACGAGGACGGCACCATCGGCGAGGTCTTCATCGACATGCACAAGGAGGGCGCCGCCTTCCGCAGCATGATCAACAGCTTCGCGATCGCGATCTCGAAGGGCTTGCAGTACGGCGTGCCGCTGCAGGAGTACGTCGACACCTTCACCTTCGTGCGGTTCGAGCCGCAGGGCATGGTGGCCGGTCACCCGAACATCAAGCTCGCCACGAGCGTGATCGACTACGTCTTCCGGGTGCTGGGTCTCGAATACCTGGGCCGCACCGACCTGGTGCAGGTCGAAGACGCGCCGCCGCCGATCGACCAGACCGGCGAGCATGAGGACCTGCAGCCGAAGGAAGAGGACATGGTGCACGGTGTTGGTCCGAGCCCGGCGCAGCGGATCGCCAGCCCGGACGCCCCATCGGTGCCGACGATCTACGGCAACGGGAATGGCCATGCCAACGGAGGCGGCAATGGCAACGGTCATGACCACGAGCACAGCAATCTCGGCGAGCTGGAGGTGCAGGCGAAGGCGTCCGTGCCGGTCGCGACCGCATCAGCGCCGGTGACGGGCCAGCAGCCCAGCGCATCCGACCAGATGCTCGGCGAGATGATGGGCGACGCGCCGTTCTGCGACGTCTGCGGCCACGTCACCGTCCGCAACGGCTCCTGCTACAAGTGCCTCAACTGCGGGAACAGTCTGGGGTGCTCGTAGTGCCGATTCTCACAGAAGTGTTGCTTGGTCTCTACGGAGATAGGAGATAATGGAAGAAGCGCAGCCCTCGATCACAGGATCGAGGGCTGCCTGATTAACGGAGGTGCCTCTAATGAGGTTGCAGTCGGCGCAAGTGCGCATGTTCAGGAACGTTATAGATAGCGGCGACTTCAAGTTCCAACCTGATGTCACCTGCTTGGTGGGCAAGAATGAGAGCGGCAAGACCGCCTTGTTGACCGCGCTCCACCGAATGAACCCTGCTCCCACGAAAGTTCAGTTCAACGAGCTCTCCGACTACCCGCGCTGGCGGTACACGAAAGACCGAAGGGATGAGGCTATCGATTCGACGGAGCCGATCACATGCTGGTTTGATCTGGAGCCGACCGATGTAGAGGCTGTCGAGAAGGTGTTCGGTCCTGGCACGGTCAAGCCTGACGAACCTTTCAAGCGGTCAGTTTTGTACAACAATCGGGTGAATTACTGGAAATCTTGGTGGAACGAAGCTCAGGCTGTTTCAAACGTTCTTGACGCGGCGGAGGCTTCTAGCGAGTTGAAGGCGCGTGTCAGCGACGTAAGTGTCATGGATGAACTTGCAGCCACGTGCAGCTCGCTGGCTGCAGATGACGAAACCGATATCGCAAATGAGGCAGAACGCGTAGCAACTGAAATCCATAACCGAATCGGTGATGACACTGCATCAGCATCGGCTTATCAGCTCTTGGTCGACCGGCTCCCGAAGTTCTTCTACTTCAGCAACTATCAAATCCTTCCGGGACGTATCGACCTTCGAGAACTTGATTCGTCCCAGGAAGACGATCCTGCACAAACCCCACTGCAGACCGCGCGAGCGCTCCTTAAAATCGTTGGCGCGGATACTAACAATCTCACTGCGGATGATCTCGAAGCGCGGAAAGCCGAAATCGAGGCAGTTAACAACGACCTCACCGAACAAGTGTTCACCTATTGGACTCAGAACGAAGGGTTGGAAGTGTCACTTGAGGTCGACAAAGTCACAGAGCCGGCTAGTTCTCATCACGGTGGGCAGACCGCAGTCGCCCGATACCTCGATGTCCGTGTGCGAGACAGCAAGCATGGGTTCACAGGAAACTTTGGGCAGCGATCAAGTGGATTTCAATGGTTCTTCTCTTTTCTCGCAGCCTTTTCGGAGTTCGAGAATCATGAGCATGGCGTGATCGTCCTGCTGGATGAGCCGGCGCTCAATCTCCACGGTCGCGCACAGGCAGACTTTCTGCGGTTTATCAATGAACGACTCGCTGCCAAGTCACAGGTGGTCTACACGACGCACTCTCCATTCATGGTGGAGCCGTCCAAGCTAGAGCGCGTTCGAATCGTTGAGGACAAGAGTGGGCGTGAGGGAGCGTCTGTGACTCAAGACGTGTACTCCGTCGGAACCGAGTCCCTCTTTCCACTGCAGGCGGCACTCGGCTATGACATCGCTCAGAATTTGTTCATCGGACCAGACAATCTTCTCATCGAGGGCACTAGTGATTTCACGTATCTTCGAGCGATTAGCGACCACCTCACTAACCTTGGACGTCAAGGGCTGTCTGAGCGGTGGCGAGTGATTCAGAGTGGCGGTGCCACAAACATGCCCACGTTCGTGTCTCTTCTTGGCGACAAGTTGGACGTGACACTTGTAATCGATGGCACGTCCAAAAGTCTGTCCAAAATCGAGAATCTCGTAAGAGGGAAATCTCTAGATAGGAGGAGGCTGCTCGTTATTGACGCGTATACCGGACTCGAGAATAGCGACATTGAAGACATGTTCACCGCTGGTGAATATCTAAAGCTCTACAACAAGGCATTCGGCGCTAGTCTGAAAGCCAAGGAGCTGAAAGGGAACGACCGTATTATCGCCCGCATCAGTCGCGCCCAAGGAGAGCCTTTCACCGACCATGGCAAACCTGCCGACGTGCTTCTACGTGATCCTAACCGGGATAGGCTGCTTGCCACGCTGTCAGACGGAACCCTCGAAAAGTTCGAGAGCCTCTTCCAAGCGATCAACAAGACCCTTGCACCTTGATGAGGAAAGGCGCGAACACAGGAGCGCAACGATGAGCGTGAAGCAACAACTGATCACCGCCGAAGCGTTCTTCGAGATGCCCGATCCGCCGGATACTCGAATCGAACTGGTGGACGGAACGGTGCGCGAAAAGCCGCCATTGGGTGTGCAGGCTGGATTTGCAAAGATGAATCTGCTCCGCACGCTCGGGGACTTCGTCAAGCACAACGACCTCGGCATCGTTCTTCCTGGCCTTGGCTGCGTGCTCGAACGCAACCCCGACACGGTTCGCATTGCCGAGAGCTGCTTCATCGCATGGGATCGTGTGCCTCCGGGCCCACCGTCGGAGTGGTTCTGGGAAGGAGCGCCGACGCTCGCAGTTGAGGTTGTATCCCACGTCGCCAAAGCCGTCGATGTCCATTCGCGCATTAGTGACTTTCTCGAAGCGGGGAGTCGCCAGGTGTGGGTGGTCTGGCCCGGCAGGAGCGCTGTCTCGGTCTATCGTCCGAACGCAGACACCCGTGAGCTTGGCTCGGAAGAGAAGCTCGACGGCGGCGACGTGTTGCCTGGCTTCCTCGTTCGGGTTGGCGATCTCTTCGACGCACGCCACCGGCGATAGCGTTCTGTGGAGAAAAACCAAATCCCGCCGCTAGCCGGGATTCCGGCCCGTCCCTGACCGAAATCAGGAACGCCTTCACGACAGAGAAAAACGCGGATTGCGTTTTGGTAGTGAAAAACGTCCACGAGTGCATCGAAAAGCGCCGCATCACGCGCATGACCGACGACACCGCTCATGTCGACCAGGTTTGCTGATAAATGGCGTTGTCTTCACCGAGAGCAGCTGTCTCCATCATGCCGTATGATGCATACAACGCGGAGGCAAAGGAGCGCAACGATGAGCGTCAAGCAACAACTGGTCACAGCCGAAGAGTTGTATGAAATGCCCGAGGTGCCTGGCAAGAGCCGGGAGTTGGTCGATGGGGAGGTCGTTGAGGTGTCGCCTGTCAAACTTCGGCATGGGTTGATTACCGGATTGGTGTATGACGCTCTCAAGCACCATGTTCGCCAGCACAATCTCGGACTCGTTATTGGTGACAACTTCGGCTATGTGCTCAAGCGGGATCCCGATACGATGCGCGTACCCGATGTGTCTTTTCTTGCGCGGGACAGGGCTCCCGACCTGGATCGTTTCGGAGAAGGACCACCGACCATCGCTGTCGAGGTGATCTCTCCAACCGATCGGGCAAGTGACATTCAGGAGCGAGTACGGGACTATCTCCAGGCGGGCACACTGCAGGTGTGGATCCTATGGCCTCGAAGTCGATCCATGTCCGTCTACCGTCCCGACGCCGACACCCTTGAGCTCGGATCGGAAGGGTATCTCGATGGCGGCGACGCGCTGCCTGGTTTCAGCGTCCGGGTGGGTGACCTGTTCGATGTTGAATGACATCGGTATTTCTGAAAGGCGAGAGCGCCAAACTTCACCGGTAGCTGGGAAACCGACCTGGCTCTGACCAAGGTCAACAG
>Ga0209587_1000437_pt1 | contig 20402 bp, 16 predicted proteins | sample NGEPerD_2_FD_184512 | JGI IMG/M metagenome (GOLD analysis project Ga0209587, IMG submission 184512) | Arctic peat soil microbial communities from the Barrow Environmental Observatory site, Barrow, Alaska, USA - NGEE PermafrostL1-D... | ecosystem: Environmental > Terrestrial > Soil > Wetlands >... | reverse complement strand
TCGCCGTTCGTGGGCGGAGCGTGCGTACGGCAGTTCTGTTCGGCCGTCGCGGCCGTACGGGTGGACTTCGATGGCCGCGCCCGTGTCGTGTGGATCGATGATCTCGGTGAGGGTCGGCCGGCGGCCGCCATGTGCCTGTGCCGGCATCACGCCGACACACTCCGGCCGCCCCGCAACTGGGAACTTCGTGATCTCCGGCCCTCGGGAGCTCCTGAGCCGCCCGAGCTGCGCGAACCGGCGGCGACGGCTGAGCCGGTGCCGACGGTCTCCTTCGATGCTCCGCCCACGCCGGCGATCGAGGAGCCCGTTGCCGGCTGGTCGCCCCGACTCTTCGCCTCAGTCGACGCCGGCCCCGTGCTCGACGCGAGATCGCCGCTGCTGAGCCGCGCGTTTCGCGGCATCTGAGCCGCGGGAGACACCTCACGCGCGTACGCGAGACTGGGCGACCTTCAGAAGGCTGCCCATGCATGCCGATTCAAATCCGTGAGATCTCGCGGGTTGCTCGGGGCTCTGTGCCTCATCGTCGCCCTTGTCACCGGCGTTGCCGTCGGTGGCCTGGGCGCGCGCGCCGGTGCGGCGCCCGGGGCAGCGTCGCAGCCTGCCGACGTCGGCGCCCGCGTGGCCCGCCTCGAGGCCGCGCTCGCGAGCGCCGAGGCGAATGCTCTGGCCATGGCAGCGCAACGAGATCGCACCGAAGCCGAGCTCCAGATCGCGCGTACTGAGCGCGGCCGGGCCGAGACCCGCTTGGCCGAGCTCGATCTCGCCCGCGCCCAGGCCGAAGACGAGCTCGAGCTCGCGGAGGACCGAGTGGCCGAGGTTGTGCGGTTGGCGTACGTCGGTGGCGGTGACGGCGTGGCGTTGCTCGCGGACTTCTTGGGCTCGGCCGACGCGACCGAGCTGGAACGTCGGAGGGTTCTGACGCGCAGCGTCGGCGACTCCCACGAGCAAGCCGTGCGTGACCTTCGTGCAGCTCGGCGCCAGGCTCGCCGCGCGGCAGCCGACGCGGAGGCGGCCCGTGAGGAGGTCGACCGGCGGGTTCGTCAGCTCGAGGACGGGCTGGCGGAGGCCACGGGAGCCGCGACGAGAGCGGAGACCGCCGCCTCCGTCGCCCGGTTCCAGTACGACCGGTGGGCTTCGGTGCGGTTCGGCCCGGCTACGCCGATCCTGGGCGTGTCGCGTCTCACCGGCCGAGAGCTCGCCCGCTGGTTCCGCGCCGAGCATCACAGCGCGCGCACGACAGTGTCTATCGACGAGCTGGCACAGATCTTCATCGAGGAAGGTGACGCGGCCGGCGTTCGCGGCGACATCGCGTTCGCGCAGTCCGTCCTCGAGACGGGTTCGTTCTCCTTCCCCGACTACGGACAGGTCCGTACGGCAGACAACAACTTCGCCGGCATCGGCGCCTGTGACTCGTGTGCGACCGGTCGCGGCTACGCCGACGCCCGAACGGGAGTTCGCGCCCAGATCCAGCTCTTGCGCGCTTACGCAGACCCGGCCGTCACGACCGAGACGCTCGGGAACCCCCCGGTGGATCCCGAGCTCCCCAGCTTCTTCCTCCGCGGGCAGGCGCCGACCTGGGCCGGTCTGACCGGCACGTGGGCGACCTCCACCACGTACGCGCCGAAGATCTTCGAGCTGTACTTCCGCATCCTCGGCTGGGTGACTGACCGGCCCGACGCGTCCACCTCCGCTCGACAAGACTGACCCAGCGTGACCACCGTCGACGAGGTCGCGGAGCGAGCGTTCTCGCAGCCGCCCGAGCTCGGGCTCACCCTGGCGATGGTCGTCGCGCATCGCGGCGAGATCGTCGCCGAGCGTTATGGACCGGGAACCGACGCCACCACCACCCTCATCTCGTGGTCGATGGCCAAGAGCATCACGCACGCGCTGATCGGTCTCCTCGTGCGCGACGGTCGGCTCGACATGGCCGCGCCTGCTCCCGTCCCGCGGTGGGGACACGATGGCGATGCCCGTGGCGCCATCACGCTCGACCAGCTGCTCCAGATGCGCAGCGGCCTCGCGTTCGTCGAGGACTACGTCGAGGGTCACCCTTCCGACGTCATCGACATGCTGTTCGGCAGCGGCCGGGACGACGTGGCCGCGTACGCGGAGGCGTGTGAGCTCGAACACGTACCCGGAACCGTCTTCAACTACTCGAGCGGCACGACCAACATCGTGAGCGCGATCGCGGGTCGGACGATCGGGGGCGGTGCCGAGGGTGTCTCGGAATACCTCGATCGAGAGCTGCTCGCACCGCTCGGCATGACATCGGCCACGGTGGGTTGCGACGCCGCCGGGACGTTCGTCGGCTCGTCGTACGTCTATGCCACCGCGCGCGACTTCGTGAGGTTCGGTGAGCTGTATCGCAACGACGGTGTCGTCGATGGTCGGCGCCTGCTCCCGGTGGGGTGGGTCGACCACGGGCGGAAGATGACCGCGCCGCCCGCCCCGCCCGACGAGCCCTTCGGCTATGGAGCCCACTGGTGGGTCTGGGACGACGCGCACGGCACCTACGGTGCCCATGGCTACGAGGGCCAGTACACGCTCATCGTCCCCGATCTGGACCTCGTTGTGGTGCGCCTCGGCAAGTCACCCGTCGAGTTGCGCCCCGCCGTGGTGTCCGACCTGGCGCGGATCATCACGAGCTTCGCCTGAGCCCTCACGCACGACCGAGGTCGCGGTCCCTCCCGGCGGCCTCGAGGTGGCACACTGTGACTCCCCGACACGGAGGCGATCGGGTGACCACCCTGCTCGAGCGGTCCGGCGCGATCGACGCGCCTCCGAATCCCCCACCGCGATCGCGGTGGCGACTTCCCCTGATCTTCGGCGCGCTCCTGCTCGTGACCGTCGCGCTCCGCCTGCCGGCGTACACGGTGCCCGTGTTCAATTCGGACGAGACCTTCCTCGCGACCCAGGCCAACGTCATCGTCGACGGCGGTCGGCTCTACCACGACGCGGTCGACCGCAAGCCACCGCTCGTGCCGTATCTCTACGCGGCGGTCTTCGCCGTCACAGGGAGCAACCACCTCGGCTGGATTCGGACCCTCGCGATGGGGTCGGTCGCGCTCACCGGGCTGTTGCTCGTCGTGGAGGGCCGCCGACGATACGGCACTCGCGCCGGCGTGCTCGCGGGTTTCCTGTTCGTGTTCGCCTCGGTTTCGTTCGCGCCCCAGGACGGCCAAGCCGCAAACTTCGAAGTGTTCATGCTGCCCGCGATGACCGCGGCCGTCCTGCTCGCGCGTCAGGACCGATTCGCCGGGTCGGGGGTCGCGGTCGCGGTCGCAACGCTCGCCAAGCAGACCGGCGCGGCGACGCTGTTACCGGTGCTGTACCTCGCGTGGCGAGCGGGCCGGCGCGCCACCGTGACGCGTGCCGGACTCGGGTTCGCGATCCCGCTCGGCGTGGTCGCGATCCTCGTCGGTCCGGGCCAGCTGCTCTTCTGGGCCGTGCTCGGCAACGGCTCCTATCTCGGGATCGGCTCGGCGTCGTTCTACGTGATCGGGGTGTTCGCCGTGATGACCGCCGCGTTCGTGTTGTGCAACGCGCCCGTGGTCGCGTCGACGGTGGCCGCGTGGCACCACCGTCACGACCGCGACGATGTCGATCTGTGGCTCTGGTTGGCGTCCGGCGCGATCTCGATCGCGGTCGGGTTTCGATTCTTCGGCCACTACTACCTGCAGCTGCTCCCGCCGCTGTGCCTCCTCGCCGGCGGAGCGCTCGCGACCGCCACGGGACGTATCCGGACGATCGCGGTGGCGACTGCGGCCGTCATCGCGGTGGGCTTCTCGATCATGGGCCATGTGGCGCAGCCGTTCGGGGAGGAGCCCCAGTACCACGCCGTCAGTCGGTTCATCGAGGCCAACGCGAGTGAGACCGAACGGATTCTGGTCTGGGGTGCGCTTCCCGAGGTCTACTGGGCATCCAACCGGCGTCCCGCGACCCGCTTCGCGAGCAACTCGTTCGTGACCGGACACTGGGGTGGCCGCCCCCAGGGTGACCTGTCGGCCGACTTGGCGACGCCGGATGCGCTCGGCCAATTCCTCGGGGACTTCGCCGCCCACCCGCCTCGCTACGTGCTCGACACGTCGCCCGCCGCGATCCGCGACGCGCAGTACTACCCGCTCTCGCAGTTCCCGTCGATCGACGCGCTCATCCGCGCCAACTACCGCTACGTGCGCTCGATCGACGGGATCGCGATCTACGAGCGCAAGCGGGGTGCCCGGGTGTACCCGTCGGCCGACGAGTGAGGCACCGTCAACCGGAGGCGCAGACCGCGGCTCGGCTGCTCAGGGCGTTGCCGCGGCGCCACATACGCAGCAGGTCGAGATCGTCACCGTTGGTGCAGTAGCCGAACGACAGGCCGGAGTCGGGGTCCGCCCACGCGATTTGGCCCGCCGCCCCGTTGTGGCCGAACGCCCGCGGGGACGTCGTGTGGCCGAAGCCCCGGATCGCGGCGCGCCCATCGTCGCCGGCAACCACGAGGCCGAGCGTGCGCATCGCCGGCGTCTGGGTCAGCGGGTCGGGGAACGTATTGCGAACGTTGCTCGTGGCGTCGGCAAGCACGTCGCGGTTCCAGATCGTGCCGTCGTCGTGCAGGATGGCCTGGTAGTAGCAGGCGAGGTCGGAGGCGCGCATCACTGCGCCACCACCGGGTACCCCGAGCGCACGCGTCGCCGGTTCGTTGAAATGGAGGAGCGCCGCGTCGGTGACCTCGGTGCCCGGGAGCTCGCGAATGCCGAGGGCCGCCTCGAGCTCATCCGCGGTGGGGGGCTCGCCGCGCAGCTCGAGCGGGACGACGTCGTGTTGGTCGGCCTCGGGTATCCCGAGCAGGCGGGGGAGTCCGGCCGGGTCGGTGACACGCTCGGCGACGATGTCGAGGTACGACCGGCCGGTGACCCGGTCGATGATCTCGGCCAGTACCCAGTGGGCCGACGTTGCGTGGTACTCGTACGCAGTACCGGGCTCCCAGTTCAGCCGCCAGCGGGCGAACGCGGCGAGCCGGCCGTCACGGTCGTACCAGTCGGGAGGTCCGAGAGGAGCGTGCGGGAAGCCGGACGTGTGGAGCATCACCTGGCCGACCGTGATCACGTCTTTTCCGTTGGAACCGAACTCGGGGATGTAGTCGATCACGCGTGCGTGGACGTCGATCGCGCCATCGCCGATGAGTGCCCAGATGGCCCCGGCCACGAACGCCTTGGTGCAGGAGAACACCACGTAGCGGGTGTCGGTCGACGCGTCGCCGAAGGCTTCGAACACCTCGAGCTCCCCGCCGCGACCCAGCGCGACCTGACAGGACGGCAGAATCCCTCCCTCGACGTCGCGCCGGGCACGGGCGAGCAGCTCGCGCACCTTTGTCGGATCCAGACCGGTCATCGTCTCCCCTTGGTGTGATGCACGGCATACCGGCGCTCGGAGCATGCTCGCGCCGATACCGCGGCGGTGGGTTCGGTCACTGGACGCGCACCCTGCGCGGCCAGTGACCGAACGCGCGGGATCGGGGCCGGAGGGACGATGTCGACCCTCGTCCGGCCCGGGTTGGCCGCCATCAGAGTGTCACCACCGAACGGAGCACCTCGAGGACTTCCTGGGTCATCACTGCTCCTTCACGTCGTGCGCCCGGCGTCTTGTTGTCTACCGCAGCCGGAGCGTTGCGCGTACCGCCCGGTGATCGGAGCCCAGATAGCTCGAGACCGCGCCGCCTCGGGCTTCGACCTCGCTCGGGACCCAGATGTGGTCGATCTGGCTATGGGGCCGACGGCCGGGAAAGGTCCGGCCGCGCACCGCTCGGGTCCGGCCGCCGAGCAATGGGCGCAGCACCGGCCCCCACATGTTGCAGTCGCCCGCGATGACGCTGGGGACCGGCTCTGCCGCGAGCAACCGGCTGAGCGACCGCAGCTGAGGTGGCGAGCCCCAGAGCCTGTGTGATGCGTGGACGCCGGCGATGACCAGCGGGTGGCCGTCCACATCGACTTCGACGCAGGCCGCGGCGCGCCGAGTGACCAGATCACCAGGCGGACAGCCCAGGTCGATGACGAATCGACGGGTCGTCGGCAACCGAGTGAGCACGGCGAGCCCCCACGAGCCCGGGGGCGTACCGCTGACCGGACGCGGGAGTTGGCGCGGCCGTCCCGACATGTCGTCGGGCGCGAGAACGGCTTCGCATGCGATCTCCAGTCCCGTCGCGGCGGCGACGTCGTCGATCGAAGCCCGTACTCCCGGCGGCCGCCAGACCTCCTGCAGCACCAGCACGTCGGCGTCGAGACCGACGGCGGCGGCGGCGACGTCGAATGGGGCACCGCGGGCGTCGATGCCCCAGTGGGTGTTGAAGCTGGCGAGGACGAGCTCGACGGGTGCAGCCACGGAAGCTCGCAGGCTAGTTGGCGAAGCCGTAGTCTCCGCGTCGGCATCAGGGCTTGTCCGCCGCGTCCGACCGGAGCTCGGTGGACGCTCGACCGAAACGAAGTGGAATGACTGACTCGAGAACGGGCGCGTTGGCCGGATACGACCTGGCTGGTCGTGTTGCCGTCATCACGGGTGCGGGAAGCGGCATCGGCAAAGCAACCGCACACACGCTGGCATCGTGTGGAGCGACCGTCGTGTGCGCCGACATCGATGAGCCTGCCGCCCAGATCACCGCCGACGAGCTCGCCCAGGGTGGCGCCCGCGCCCGCGCGCTTCGCACCGACGTCACCGTTCGGGCCGACGTCGACGCGCTCGTGGACGGCGCCAATCAGGAATTCGGGCGCCTGGACATCATGGGCAACGTCGCGGGCGTGCCCCACAACAAGATGATTGCCGACACCACTGACGAAGAGTTCGAGCGCATCCTGGCCATCAACCTGAAGAGTGTCTTCTACGGCGTGCAAGCCGCGCTTCGAATCATGGTCCCGCAGCACTCGGGCAACATCGTGAACCTCTCGTCGGGCGCGATCGACACGCCCGCGCCCACGCTCGCCTGCTACGCCATGACCAAGGCGGCCGTCGCGATGCTGACCAAGACCGCCGCGATGGAGGCGGGCCCCCACGGCGTCCGGGTCAACGCGCTCGCTCCCGGGGTGATCCACACCAACTTCTCGCGTCACAACTACGTCGACGCCGACGGCAACGTGGACGATGAGAAGGTCGAGCAGTACCGGAAGCGCTTCGGCGCCATGGCTCCGCTCGGCCGCGTCGGAGAAGCACAAGACATCGCCGATGCGATCCTGTACCTCGTGTCGGACGCCGGATCGTTCATGACCGGACAGATCCTGCGTCCGAACGGCGGCGTCGCCATGCCCTGGTAGGGCGATGCCCTGGTCGGTAGGCGCACGCGATCGCAGTCGGCCGTTTGGTTCAGGCGTCGAGTGATTCGCCGTCCGCGCCAGTGGTGTCCTCGGAGTCCTGGTCGTTCCCATCGTGAGAGACGGTCTCGCCCGCAGGGAGCGTCACGACGAGGCGAGCGCCGCCGAGCCGTTGGCTGACGCCCGCGTGCACGGTGCCGCCGTGGCGCTCGACGATCGCGCGCACCATCGCGAGGCCGAGCCCCGCGCCACCGGCGTCACGCCCGCGACCGTCTTCGAGGCGCGTGAATCGCTCGAACACCCGCTCGTGGTCCTCGGCCGGGATGCCGGGCCCGTCGTCGTCCACGCTGAGCTCGACGACCGACTCGTGGGTGTGCAGCGTCAGCGCGACGGTCGAGCGCGCGTGACGCGCGGCGTTGTCGCCCAGGTTGCGTACGACGCGTTCGAGCTGTGATCGGGTTCCGCGCACGCGTCCGGCCGAGACCCGGTCGGTGAGCACGGCGACCCGGGTTCGGAGACGGCCCGCTTCGTCGAGCACGAGATCATCGACGTCAACCAACACGTCGGGTATCGGGGCATCGGATTCGTCGAGGCGGGCGAGCTCCAACAGCTCGTCAACCATCTGCTCGAGTCGGGCGTCGTCCGCGAGCACGCGCCGGGCGACGTCCGGCCAGTCCGTGTCGGCGCCTCGGTGCTGCGCGACCTCGACAGTGGCGCGGATCGAGGCAACCGGGCTGCGCAGCTCGTGGGACGCGTCGGATACGAAGCGGTGCTGGTGTTCGGAAGCGTGCTCCAGGCGATCGAGGAGGGAGTTCATCGTTCGGGCGAGCTCGTCGAGCTCGTCACCGGTACCCGGCTCAGGTACCCGCCGGTGCATGCTCGCGGCGTTCATCTCGGTGAGGGCCGTACGCATCGCGTACACCGGTCGGAGTGCGCGTCCAACGAACCACCACGCCACGAGGCCGACGCCCACGACGAGGCCGGGGATGCTCAGCCAGAGCGCTTTCGCAAGCGCGTTCACGCTGCGGTTCACCTCCTCGAGCGGGCTCGCGGCGATGAGGGTGACGGTGCCGACCGTCGTGCGGACCCGGTCGTACACGACAATGGGTTCGGGGTCGCCGGGCATTGCGATCCGCACTTCGCCGTCGTCCGGGTCCTGGTACACCGACGGCCCGTTCGAGCCGGTCCAGGGGCGGCCGGCCAGGAGCTCACCGTGGCCGTCGAGCACGTAGAAGTCGACCGTGACCGGCAGCGCGACGCTCTCGGGTGACTCGCCGGCCTCGAGCCGGGCTTTCACCCGTTCGATCGCTCGAGCGGAGTCGGCGCGGATCTCGTCCTCGACGGAAGACCGGACCGTCGAGACCAGCAGCATCGCGGCGCCGCCGATGGCCACGACGAAGACCAACATTGCCGCGAGTGTGATCCTGACTCGTAGGGACCGAAGCGTGTGAGTCCTTGTCGACGGGGTCACGGCGTCGGCTTCACGTCGGAGGTCTCGGCGTCGGAGGTCTGGGCGTCGGCGATCGGGGCGTCGGGGATCAGGCGGTAGCCGACACCGCGCACGGTGAGCAGCGTCCGGATGTCGAACGGCTGGTCGATCTTGCGTCGGAGGTACCCGACGTACACCTCGACGATGTTCGGGTCACCGGTGAAGTCGGCCCCCCAGACCTCCTCGAGGAGCGCGCGCTTGTCGACCACGCCATCGGAATGGTCCATGAGCACGGTCAGCAGCGAAGCCTCGCGGGCGGTGAGACTGATCTCTTCGCCTCGACGCGAGCAGGCTCGGGTCACGGGTTCGAGCCCGAGCGATCCGACCGTCAACGTCGAGGCGCGTGGTGTCCGCCCGCGTCGCATGAGCGCTCGCAGGCGCGCGACGAGCACGACGAACGAGAACGGCTTCGACAAGAAGTCGTCGGCGCCGGTGTCGAGCGCCTCGGCCTCGTCGTACTCACCGTCCTTCGCCGTGAGCATGAGGATCGGGGTGGTGACGCCCTCCTCGCGCAGGTCACGACACACCCGGTAGCCGTTGCGACCCGGCAGGAGGATGTCCAACACGATGGCCGCGTAGTCGCGCTCGAGCGCGCGGGAGAAGCCGGTGAGGCCGTCATGGGCCACCTCGACGTCGAAGTCCTCGGCGCGCAGGCCGTCGGCAACCGCCTCGGCCAGACGGACTTCGTCGTCGACCACGAGAATGCGGGCGCGTGCGCTCATTGAGCGCGCACCGACATCCGCGCCGAGAGCCACTCGGCGGCGAGCTGTTTTGCGATGTGGAGGTCCGGCACCCCACGATTCTGCCGTGTCGCCGGGCCGGTCTCGTCCTTTGCCTGAGAAAACGGCTCAGGGGTCCCGCCAGGCGTGGCCGGCTCGATCGCCCTGGCCGGGTAGGCTGATGCACCGGAGCAGTCGAGGCGGGCCGTACCGCCATTCCTGAGCGGTGGATCGTCCACAGTGATGCGTGGTGATCGACCGGCCGGGTCCTCGGCGCCCGAGGGTCAACCTCGTCGTTGCTCGTGTCCGGCCCCGGCTCCGGCCGTCGGTCCTGCCACCGCTACAGAGGGCGACCCACACGAGCCCACGGCCGTGGTCCGCCACATCGGTGTGCGGTGCCCGGCCCGACCTTCGGAGACAACCAACCATGAGTACCACCCCTACGTTCGAGGCGCTCGGCGTCTCGGCCCCTCTCGTCGCCGCGCTGGCGAAACAGGACATCATCGAGCCGTTCGCGATTCAGACGCTCGCACTTCCCGACGCATTCGCCGGTCTCGACGTGTGCGGAAAGGCGAAGACCGGATCGGGCAAGACCCTGGCCTTCGGGCTCCCGCTGCTCGAGCGGATCGGTCAGGCCGCGCCGCATCGACCGCGCGCCCTGGTCCTCGTGCCCACCCGCGAGCTGGCCAACCAGGTCAAGCAAGTCCTCGCGCCGCTCGGCAAGATCTGTGAGCGCCGGGTGAAGGCGATGTACGGCGGGGTCTCCATCGAGCCGCAGATCACCGCGCTGGGCAAAGGCGTCGACGTCGTGATCGGCACGCCCGGTCGCCTCATCGACCTCATGGAGCGAGGCGAGCTCTCGTTCTCCGAGATCGAGGTTCTCGTCCTCGACGAGGCCGACCGCATGGCCGACATGGGGTTCATGCCCCAGGTCCAGAAGATCCTCCACAAGATCGTGTCCGAGCATCAGACGATGCTCTTCTCTGCGACGCTCGACGGGGCGATCGACCGGCTCGTGCAGCGCTACCTCAACGATCCCGTGTACCACGAGATCGAGGGCCGCGACGCCACGGTCGAGGAGATGACGCATCGGTTTCTGCTCGTGCACCAGATGGACCGGGTCAAGGTGGCCGCGGCCATCGCCCGCAACTCGGGCCGGACGCTGGTGTTCACGCGCACCAAGCGGGGCGCGGACCGGCTCGTCACCCAACTTCGCCGTGAGGGGGTCCGCGCCGGGGCGATCCATGGCGACCTGCGTCAGGCGGCGCGTGAGAGCGCGCTGGCGGACTTCGGGTCGGGGAAGGTTCCGGTGCTCGTCGCAACCGACGTCGCGGCCCGTGGGTTGCACATCGACGACATCGACGTCGTCGTGCACTACGACCCACCCGAGGACCACAAGACATACGTGCACCGGTCCGGCCGCACGGCACGCGCCGGAGCGAGCGGCGTCGCGGTCACGCTGATGCTCTACAACCAGGAGAACGAGATCCGCGTGATCCAGCGGCGTCTGTCGTTGGACCTACCGATCGTGGAGGTCTTCTCGAACGATCCCCGACTCGAGGACCTGCACGCGTTCGGAGCGGAAACCGAAGCCGTCGCCGGGTCAGCCGCCTGAGGGTCAGCCGCCTGGGGCTCAGCCGCCCGAGGGTCGGCGAGACCGGGTGGGTGAGCCGGCGCGGGTGGGTCGGGACGTCGCCCTTGGCGGACGAATCGTCGCGCTTGGAGGTCGTCGAGTGGTCCGGTGCATGACGGACACGTTCGACGAACCGACCGGTCCCGCCTCGGGATCGAGGACCCGGAGCACACCGCTCCTGCGAGCGTCGGCCAGCATCTTCTGACGAGCCAAACGCCGACGGCGCTGATGCTTGACCTGTCGCCGGCGCGAGACGAACGCCACCGCGAGCACGACCAGGATCGCCAAGGTGATGGTCCGCCCCGAGACCGGCCCGGGCGCCGAGCCGGTGGTCGCGCGCGCCGATGTCGCGGCCGTCTCGGGCGAACCCGACGAGGTCGCTCCGCCGGCCGACTCGCTCGGGTCCGCCCCGGCGTCAGCGCGCGTCGTGGCGCCGCGTTCGACCTGGGCGCCGGCGACTCCGACCGCCGAGGCGCCCAAGGTCCGAGGGAACCCGGCGACGGCTGCCCGGCGTTGCTCGACCGTGGTCGCCCGGACGGGGGGAAGTGTGGCCGAGCCGTCCTGGCCCGAGACGGGCACCGCAAAGCACTGGTCGGTGAGGCGGGTTGCCCAGCCGAGCGTGTCGCGGATGCCCAAGACGACGGCGATGCACGTGCGCCCGTCGCGGGTCGCGGACGCGATGAAGGTCCGGTCGGCTCGCTCGGTATAGCCCGCCTTGAGGCCGGTCGCTCCCGGATAGGTCGTGAGCCAGGTGTCGTTGTGGTTGGGGATCGTGCGTTGGGCGCCATCGGGCCCGGTGAATGGATAGTCCTCGAGCCGGGCGGTCGCCGATGCGATGGCGGGTACTGCCAGGGCATTGCGCGCAATGACCGCGAGGTCGAACGCACTGGCCAGGCTGCCGCCCTGGAAGCCCTCACCTTCGGCGTCGAGCCCGGCCGGGTCGTTGAAGGTGCTGTCCCGGAGGCCCATCCGGGTCGCCGAGGCCTGCATCGCGTCGGCGAAACCCTCGAGGCTCCCCGCCGCGTTCTCGGCGATGGCGTAGGCGGCGTCGTTGGCGGAGGCCATGAGGAGCGCATGGAGCGCGTCGGCCATGAGCCAGACCTCACCGGCCCGCATGGTGATCTTCGACGCCGGTTGGGCCTCGACCAGCGGGCTGATCTGGAGGGTGGCGTCGAGGGGGAGCCGCTCGAGGCCGACGAGGGCGGTCATGAGCTTGATCGTGCTCGCCGGGAGGACAGCACGGTGCTCGTCGCGTGCCGTGATCACCGCGCCGGTGTCAGCGTCGGCGACGAGGTACGCGCGCGGGAGCGGCTCGGAGCCGGGAATGTCGGCGGCCGGGTTGCCCGCGCCGTCGTCGGGGGCATCGATCGTGGCTCGTGCGGTCCGCGATGGGTGAGCTGCGCCGGGCGCAGCGACGCTCACCGGCGCCAGCAGCGCCAGGAGCCCCATCCCGCCGACCGCTGCGGTCGCGATCCGCCGCGCGATCCGCCGCACTCCTCGTCTTCGCTGTGGCGTGCCCCCCGCCGACATGGCCAACCAGGCTAGGGGAGCGGTCCGCCACCGCGGCGAATCCCATGCCGGTTCGCCCCGGGCGATGTGCGACGATGAGGCGATGCAATCGCCCCGTTCGCTCACGCGCACCGCCCACCACCGCGCCGTTCGCTCGACCCTTCGCCCCGTGGCGAACCGGGTCCGGTGACCCCCACACCGGCCGCATCCCGACGCGTCTCGCGCCGGGTCGGCGCGATTGCCGAATCGGCGACCCTGGCCGTCGACGCCCGATCCAAGGCGCTCCGGGCCGCAGGCGAGCCCGTGATCGGCTTCGGCGCGGGCGAGCCCGACTTTCCAACTCCTCCCCACATCTGGGAGGCCGCGGCGCTGGCCTGCGCCGACCCGCGGAATCATCACTACACCCCGACTCCGGGTCTGCCCGAGCTACGCGCCGCGATCGTCGCCAAGACGGCCCGGGATTCCGGCTTCGCATGCGACGCCTCCCAGGTGGTGGTGACCAACGGGGCCAAACACGCCGTGTACAACGCGTGCCAGGTACTCCTCGACGACGGTGACGAGGTGTTGCTCCCGGCCCCCTACTGGACGACCTATCCGGAGACGATTGCGCTCGCCGGTGGCGTGCCCGTTGCCCTGCCCACTGACGCCGACAGTGGATTCCGGGTCTCGGTCGACCAGCTCGACCGGGCGCGCACCGACCGCACGAAGGCGCTGTTCTTCGTGTCACCGGACAACCCGACCGGTGCGGTGTACCCGCCCAACGAGGTGGAGGCCATCGGTCGCTGGGCCGTCGAGCACGGGGTCTGGGTGATCACTGACGAGATCTACGAGCACCTGACCTTCGGGGACGCGACGTTCTCGTCGATGCCGACGCTGGTCCCCGAGCTCGCCGAGACGTGCATCGTCGTGAACGGCGTGGCCAAGACCTACGCCATGACCGGCTGGCGGGTCGGGTGGATGATCGCTCCTCCCGACGTGACCCGGGCGGTCGTCAACTTCCAGTCCCATTCGACGTCCAACGTCGGCAACGTCGCGCAGGTGGCTGCGCTCGCGGCGGTGTCGGGAGATCTCGCAGCCGTGGGGGAGATGCGGGCTGTCTTTTCGCGGCGCGGTGCCCGAATGCACGAGATGCTGCGCGCGATTTCCGGTGTCGAGTGCATGGCCCCACAGGGGGCCTTCTACTGCTTCCCGTCCTTCGCCGGTGTGCTCGGGCGCGACATCGCCGGCCGCCGGCCGGACACGACGGTCGAGCTGTGCGAGGTGCTGCTCGACGAGACCAAGGTCGCGATCGTGCCCGGCGAGGCGTTCGGTGCGCCCGGCTTCGCCCGGCTCTCGTTCGCGCTCGGAGACGACGATCTCGTCGAGGGTGTCGAGCGAATCGCGAAGCTGCTCGCATGAGCGCGCGCATCCTCGTCACCGAACCCATCGCCGCGAGCGGTCTCGACGTCTTGCGGGCCGCGGGACTCGAGGTCGACGAGCGGCTCGGCCTCACCCCGACCGAGCTCGTGGAGGCCGTGCCGGGCGCGGCCGCGTTGGTGATCCGCAGCGCGACCCAGGTCACCGCCGAGGTCATCGAAGCCGCCGACGCGTTGGAGGTGGTCGGCCGGGCCGGCATCGGGCTCGACAACGTGGACGTCGCCGCGGCGACCCGTCGAGGCGTGATGGTCGTCAATGCCCCCCAGTCCAACGTCCTGTCCGCAGCCGAGCACACCCTTGCGCTGTTGCTCGCTCAGGCGCGCAACATCCCCCAGGCCCACGCGGACCTCAAAGCGGGTGAGTGGAACCGGTCCCGCTGGCAGGGCGTCGAGGTCCACGGGAAGACTCTCGGCATCGTGGGTCTCGGCCGTGTCGGCGTCCTCGTCGCGCAGCGGGCGCTGGCCTTCGGCATGCACCTCGTTGCCTACGATCCGTACGTGAGCGCGGACCGAGCCCGCCAGCTCGGCGTCCGGCTCGCGGAGCTGGATGAGGTGCTCGCCAGCGCGGATTTCCTGACCGTGCACCTGCCCAAGACTCCCGAGACGATGGGCTTGATCGGCCGAGACGCGCTGATGAAGGCGAAGCCGGGTTTGCGGGTCGTGAACACCGCCCGCGGTGGCATCGTCGACGAGGCCGCGTTGGCCGAGGCTGTGCGCGACGGTCGCGTCGAGGGTGCAGCGATCGACGTGTACGCCAACGAGCCCACCACGGAGAGCCCACTGTTCGATTTGCCGAGCGTGGTCGTCACCCCGCACCTCGGAGCGTCGACCGTCGAGGCGCAGGACAAGGCCGGCCAGACCATCGCCGAGCAGGTGATCCTGGCGCTCGCGGGCGAGTTCGTTCCCTTCGCGGTGAACCTCGCGGCGTCCGAGGCCAACGCGACGGTGCAGCCGTTTCTTCCGCTCGCCGAGCGGCTGGGCCGGCTGTTCAGCGCGCTGGCGGGTGGCGCGGTCGGCACGCTCGAGATCAGCTACGAAGGCACGATCGGCGGCTACGACTGCAAAGCGCTCACGCTCGCCGTCCTGAAGGGCGTGCTCGCCCCCGTGCTGGACGAGACCGTGTCATTCGTGAACGCCCCGCAGCTCGCGGCTGAGCGGGGAATCGTCGTGCGCGAGACGACCTCGGGTGCGGCGCGCGACTACGTCAACCTCATCACGATCCGAGGCCGTGTCGGCAACCGGTCCGTCCACGCCGCCGGGACCCTGGCGGGTACCCAGGCCTTGCCGCGCATCGTCGGGATCGATGACCACCTGGTGGATCTCCCGCCAAAACCGTTCATGCTCGTGGTGCACAACGAGAACCGTCCCGGCATGATCGGCGCGGTGGGCAGTGTGCTCGGCGGCGCGGGTCTCAACATCTCCAACATGGATGTCGGTCAGGGCCCGGGTGGCGAAGCGGCGCTCATGGTCGTCACGGTCGACTCCGCGGTGCCTCCGGAGGTGGTCGAGGAGCTGAACGGGCGACCCGGCATCGCTTACGCGCAGGCCATCGAGCTGGGCTGAACCCGCCGCCGACCGCGTGCCGGCGGCGCTACGAGTGTCAGCGCTTGGCGGCGCGCAGCCCGTCGGCGGCGGCGGCGTCCGGGTCGATGTAACAGCGATCAGCGTTCGTGCGCTCGTAGTTTGTGCCGCCCGGCAGGTGGAAGATTCCGCTGGACAGCTTGGCCTTGACCGGATGTGACGCCGGGCAGCTGGTCCCCTCGGGCTCGACCCACGAGGCCGGCGTCTCATCGGGTGAGGGCGTCTGATCGGGTGAGGGCGTCTCGTCGGTCGGAGCTTCGTGAGGTGGTGTCGTGAGCGGTTCGTTCCACGCGCCGGCGGACTGGCCGGCACTGACCTTGCGGTAGACCGCGACCGCGATCGCGGCCAACGCCCCGAGCACCAGGAGCCGCCGCAGAACCTTCAGCATCGGAAGATCATCGCACGTAGGACGCCGACACCGGATCGCAAGGTATTGGGGTCCACGGCCGATGGTCAGCCTGCTACGTTGGAGATGCCTATGCAGCAGGATTCGAACGTTCGCCGGGACACGCGCCCGGGTATCTTCACGAACCTCCTTCTTACTTAGGCGCGAGCGCCCACCGGTGCTCGCAGATGCCTCCTCGTGCCTTCGGGCCGAGGGGGCTTTCTCTTGGCCAATTCCCGACGACACCCCGATCGATCGAACCGAGAAGAACCGAGAAGGTGAACAGCATGGACCGGGTCTTGATCTTTGACACCACGCTGCGAGACGGTGAGCAGTCGCCTGGCATCTCCCTCGATGTCGGCGAGAAGCTCGAGATCGCCGAGCAGCTCGGCCGGCTCGGCGTCGACGTCATCGAAGCCGGCTTCCCGATCGCCAGCCCGGGTGACTTCGACGCGGTCGAGGCGATAGCGAAGTCGATCCGCGGCCCGATCATCGCGGCCCTGTCCCGCACGGCATTCGGCGACGTCGACCGCGCCTGGGAAGCTGTTCGTCACGCCGAGCGTCCGCGAATCCATATCTTCATCGCCACCTCCGAGATCCACATGGCCAAGAAGCTGCGGATGACCCCGGACCAGGTCAAAGCCGAGGTCGCGGCGTCGGTGAGTCGGGCCAAGGCATACGTCGACGACGTCGAGTACTCCCCCGAGGACGGGTTCCGATCTGATCCCGACTTCATGGCCGAGGTCTGCCAGCTCGCGGTCGACAACGGCGCCACGACGCTGAACATCCCCGACACCGTCGGCTTCGGTGTTCCGGAAGACTTCGGCAAGCTCATCGCGTACGTGCTCGACACGGTGCGGGGTGACTTCGTCGCATCGACGCACTGCCACGATGACCTCGGGCTCGCGGTCGCGAACTCTCTGGCCGGGATCACCAACGGCGCCCGTCAGATCGAGTGCGCGGTGAACGGGTTGGGCGAACGCGCCGGAAACGCGGCGCTGGAGGAGGTCGTGATGGCCATCAAGACGCGGTCCGACTACTTCGCGGGACTGGACACCGGTGTGCGCACCGAGGAGCTGTCGCGCACCTCACGGCTCGTGTCCCGCCTCACCGGCTACCCGGTGCAGTTCAACAAGGCGGTCGTCGGTCGGAACGCGTTCGCGCACGAGGCGGGCATCCACCAGCATGGCGTGCTCGAGGACCGCAACACCTACGAGATCATGGACGCCGGTGCGGTCGGTCAAGAGGCCGCGCAGATCGTGCTCGGCAAGCACTCCGGTCGCCATGCTTTCTCGGACACGCTCGAGAAGATGGGCCTCCACGTGCAGGGCGACGCGCTCAACGCGGCGTTCCGCCGCTTCAAGGAGCTGGCCGACCGCAAGGTCGAGATCACCGACGCCGACCTCGAGGCGATCGTTGCCGAGGAGATCGGTGCCGACCACGTGCACCGATACTCGATCGCTGAGCTCGAGCTGCGGGGCGGCACGAGCGGAGCGCCGAGTGCGCGCGTCGTGCTCACCCATGAGGGCGGTACGGTCGAGGCGACCGGGGTCGGCAACGGCATGATCGACGCGGCCGCGGCGGCGATCGCCGAGGCGAGTGGGGTGAGCTCCACCGTGCTCGACTTCCAGGTGGCGTCGGTCACCGGTGGTGGCGATGCCCTCGGAGCAGTCGTGTTCATGCTCCAGAGCGAGGACGGCATCAAGGCGTCCGGGCGGGGCGTGGCCACCGACGTCGTCGAGGCGGCGGCGCGGGCCTATCTCAATGGGGTCAACAAGATCCTGCGGCTCCGAGAGGTCGGAGCGGCCGGCAAGATCCGCGAGGTGGGGCCATGACCAACGACGTGAACTGGTGGTCACGCGCGGAGTGGGCCGAGCGGTACCTCGCCCGGCGGGACGACATTCCCCATCGCGCCGAGGGCTACCTCGCGCTGGTCGAGCACATCCCGGCCGACTGGCGGCGCGTGCTCGACCTGGGAACGGGCGACGGCTACACCCTCGGGTTCGTGCTCGGTGAGGAGCCATCGGTGCGCGGGGTCGGAGTGGACTTCTCGGTCGCAATGCTCGAGCGGGCACGGGCGCGCTTCGCCGAGGACGCCCGCGTCGAGATCGTCGAGCATGATCTCGATCGGCCGCTGTCGAGCGCGCTCGGCCGGTTCGATCTCGTCGTCTCGAGCTTCGCGATTCACCACTGCGCGGACGAGCGCAAGCGCGCCCTCTACGGCGAGGTCTTCTCGCTGCTCGAGCCGGGCGGACGGTTCCTCGACCTGGAGCACGTCGCGTCGGCGACGCCCGCGCTCCACGATGGCTTCCTCGCCGCGATCGGAATGACGCCGGTCGAGGACGACCCGTCGAACAAGCTCGCGTCGGTGAGCGAGCAGCTCGGTTGGCTCGACGCGCTCGGATTCGTCGACGTCGACTGCCACTGGAAATGGCGCGAGCTGGCGCTCCTAGCCGGCGTCAAGCCCGGCTGAGGTCAGCCGGCGGTGACCCGGGGCAGCCAGGCCGGCCGGGTCTCCTCGAACGCGGTGATCGCCGCGTCGCGCCGGCAGGTGATGGCGATGTCGTCGAGGCCGTTCAGGATGCGGTGGTGATGGTGATCTTCGAGATGGAACGGCTCGTCCAGGTCGATGGCCGGCACCGCGACCCTCCGGTCGACGACGTCGAGGACGATCTCGAGCATCGGGTCGTCTTCGATGGCGCGCAGGATTCGTTCGACGACGGGCAACTCGACCACCGCGGCAACGAGCCCGCTCTTCAAGGCGTTGTTCCGGAAGATGTCGCCGAAGCGCGACGAGATCACGGCGCGAAAGCCGTAGTCCTGTAGCGCCCAGACTGCGTGCTCGCGCGACGACCCGGTGCCGAAGTTCGGACCCGCGACGAGGATCTCGGCGCCGTCGTGGTGGGCCTGGTTGAGCACGAAGTCGGACCGCTCGCGCCACTCCTCGAAGAGTCCCTCCCCGAAGCCCGTGCGTTCGACCCGCTTCAGCCAGTCGGACGGGATGATCTGGTCCGTATCCACGTCGGAGCGGTCGAGCGGCACCGCCCGGGCGACGATCTCGGTCACCTTCTCCATCGGCAGTCCTTTCTCAATCGAGGTCGTCGGGGGTCGCGAAGGTTCCCGCCACCGCGGTCGCCGCGGCCACCGCCGGTGACACGAGGTGGGTGCGTCCACCCTTGCCCTGGCGTCCTTCGAAGTTCCGGTTGCTCGTGCTCGCGCAGCGTTCGCCTGCCGACAGCTTGTCGGGATTCATGGCGAGACACATCGAACAGCCTGCCTCACGCCAGTCGAAACCCGCGGCGAGAAAGACGGCATCGAGCCCTTCGGCCTCGGCCTGGGCCTTGATGCGCATCGACCCCGGTACGACGAGGGCGCGCAGACCGTCGCGGACGCGCCGACCCCGGGCGACGTCGGCCGCGGCGCGCAGGTCCTCCATCCGGGAGTTCGTGCACGATCCGATGAAGACGGTGTCCACGGCGATGTCTCGGATCGGTGTGCCGGGCTTGAGCCCCATGTACTGGAGCGCGCGCGTCGCCGACTCCCGCGCAGTCTCGTCGGCCAGCGAATCGGGATCCGGGATGACGCCGTCGATGGTCGTGGTCTGGGCCGGGTTCGTGCCCCAGCTCACCGACGGGCGCAGCGTGGCGGCGTCGACGTGGACCTCGGTGTCGAACGTCGCGCCCGGGTCGGTCGGCAGCGCTCGCCACGTATCGAGCGCGCGCTCCCAGTCAGCGCCACGGGGCGCATGGGGGCGGCCTTCGAGGTACGCGAACGTCGTGTCGTCAGGGGCCACCATTCCGGCCCGCGCGCCGGATTCGATCGACATGTTGCAGACGGTCATGCGCCCTTCCATCGACAGCGCACGGATTGCCGAGCCCCGGTACTCGATCACCGAACCGATCCCACCGCCCGTGCCGATGCGGGCGATGATGGACAGGACGATGTCCTTGGCGGTGACCCCTGCGGGCGGCTTGCCGTCCACCGTGACGGCCATCGCGGCGGGGTGGATCTGCGGCAGGGTCTGGGTAGCGAGGACGTGTTCGACCTCGCTCGTACCGATGCCGAAGGCCAACGCGCCGAACGCGCCGTGGGTCGAGGTGTGGCTGTCACCGCAGACGATCGTCATCGCCGGTTGGGTGAGACCGATCTCGGGGCCGATGACGTGGACGATGCCCTGGCCGGGGTCACCCATGGGGAAGAGGCGAATGCCGAACTCGGCGCAGTTCCGGGCCAGGACGTCCATCTGCTTGGCCGAGATCACGTCCGCGACGGGCTGGTCGATGTCGGTGGTGGGCACGTTGTGGTCCATCGTCGCCACCGTGAGGTCCGGACGGCGCACGGTCCGGCCGGCGAGGCGCAGGCCGTCGAAGGCCTGGGGCGACGTCACCTCG
>Ga0209587_1000436_pt1 | contig 20426 bp, 18 predicted proteins | sample NGEPerD_2_FD_184512 | JGI IMG/M metagenome (GOLD analysis project Ga0209587, IMG submission 184512) | Arctic peat soil microbial communities from the Barrow Environmental Observatory site, Barrow, Alaska, USA - NGEE PermafrostL1-D... | ecosystem: Environmental > Terrestrial > Soil > Wetlands >... | reverse complement strand
GGGCGAAGACGAAGTCGGCGGCCTGGCCCACCGTGAGAATGCGGGCGGCCTCCTCGTCGGGGATGCGGATGCCGTAGTGGTCCTCGAGCTCCACCGTGAGCTCCACGAGATCGAGGGAGTCGGCCTCCAGGTCCTCCCTGAAGCGCGTGGTCTCCGCAATCGCCGACGGATCCACCTCGAGCTCGGTGGCCAGGTGCTCGCGAATCCGGCCGAGAACCTCCTCTCGGGTCATGGGGTCACCCGGCAGTCAGCCATTGGTCGCGACGCTACCAGCGGGCACGGACCGCAACGCCCCGGCGCGCTCCAGCGCGCCGGCGGTGCGCTCGACCATCCGCTCGTCGACGGCCCGGCGCGCCAGGCCCACCGCGGCCGCGATCCCGTCGGGGCCGAAGCTGCCATGGGCGATCACCACCGGACGTCGCAGGCCCAGCAGCAGTGCGCCACCCACCCGCTCTGGGTCCAGCTCGGCCCGCAGCCGCGCGACCGGCCCGCGGATCAGCAACCCGCCGAGCATCGCGAGCGGCCCGCCGGAGCGCACGCGGTCGCGGATGGCGTCGCGCACGGTGCGCGACGCCCCCTCGGCCACCTTGAGCGCCACGTTGCCGGTGAATCCGTCGGTCACGAGCACGTCGACGGTGCCGGCGGTGAGGTCGAAGCCCTCGACGTTGCCCGCGAAGTCCAGCTCGCCCTCCTCCAAGCGCTCCCGGGCAGCCAGCACGTCGGATGTGCCCTTGCCGGACTCGCTGCCAACCGACAGGAGCCCCACACGGGGGCGCTCGGTGCCCACGACGGCCTCCATGAAGGCGGCGCCCATGTAGGCGAACTGCACGAGATGCTCGGGACGGACCTCGGTGTTGGCCCCGGCGTCGAGCAGCAGCACCGGGCCCGTCGGGAGCGGCAGCAGCGCGGCGATGGCGGGGCGGTGCACCCCGCGCAGGCGCTTGATCGATAGCGCGGCGGCAGCCAGCGTGGGGCCCGTGCTGCCGGCCGACACGAGCGCCTCGGCGCGGCCGTCGGCCACGGCCTTCGCGGCCTGCACGATCGACGCCCGCGGCCTCGAGCGGACGGCGCGGACAGGCTCTTCGTCGCCGCCGATGCGCTCCGGCGCGTCCACCACCTCTGCCTGGGTGCCGGCCAGCTCGGCGGCCGGGCCGAAGAGCATCACGTCTTCGCCGGAGCGGCGCGCGCCCTCGGCCACAAGCGCCGGTCCGCCGTCCGCCCCGTTCGCGTCGAGCGCGATCACGGGCCGGGCGCCGCTACTCGTCGTCGGTCTCGGCCGCCGCGCGGGAAACGATCTCGCGGCCCGCGTAAGTGCCACAGGTGGCACACACGCGATGCGTCAGGCGGGGCGCTCCACAGCGCGGGCAGGCCGAAGTGGCCGGCGGCGAGATCTTGTGCTGGGAGCGGCGCTTGTTGGTGCGCGAGTGGGACTGTCGCTGCTTGGGGACGGCCATGGCGGCGGCGAAGGCTAGCAGTGCCCACCGGCCGCGAGCCCGGGCCGCGTCAGTCGAGCTTGAGCTCGGACAGCTTGGCCCAGCGCGGATCCGGCGGGCGCTCGTGTTCGTGCGACGGGTGCTCGTTGAGGTTGGCGCCGCAGATGGTGCACAGCCCCCGGCACTCCTCGCTGCAGGCGATCTGGGTGGGCAGCGCCAGGGCGAGGGCGTCGCGGGCCCACACGCGCAGGTCCAGCTCGTGGCCATCCACGTAGGGCGAGGTGAGCTCGTCATCCCCGCTGCCGGGCTGCTCGATCTCACGCGCGTCCACCTCGACGTCGGCGTCGGCATCCTCGAGACAGCGCTGGCACGGCCCGTGCAGGGCCACGGGGAAGCGCAGGCGCAGCGCGTACCCATTGCCGGTGGTGCGCGACACGTCCAGGCGGACGTCCACGTCGCCGCCCGGCGAGTAGTCCTCGCCGGCGAAGTGAAGCGGCTCCATCGGCACCACGAGCTCGAGACAGCGCCCCTCCCCGGAGGACAGGCCAAGCCGGTTCAGATCGAAGCTGTCGGCGCGCGCGGGCACGGATTCGAGGCTAGCGACGGGAACCGGTCAGGTGCCCGGCGCTTCGAGGCGTGAAACCGCTAGTCGACGGCCGCTTCTTCGCGGCCCTGCAATCGGTCGCGCCCGCGCTGAACGGCGGCCGTGAACTTCTCGAGGTTGATCTCGAGGGTGTTGAGGATGTCGTCGGCGTAGTCCTCCGCTCCCAGGCGGATCTCGCGCTCACGGGCGCGCGCGTCCTCGACGATCTCGTCGGCCTGGCGCTCGGCCTGTTTGACGACCTCCTCGTCGCCGATCAGGCGAATCTGCTCCTCGCGCGCCTCCTTGACGATGCGCTCGGCCTCGCGCTTGGCCTCGGCCAGCATCTCCTGGCGCTCCTTGACGATCCAACGCGCCTGCTTGATCTCCTCGGGGATCGTGGCGCGCATCTGGTCGAGGATGTCGTAGATCTCCTCCTTGTCGACGCGCACCTGGTCGGTGAGCGGCACCGGCTTGGAGTTGTGGACGGTGTCGTCCAGCTTGTCGATCAGTACAAGAACGTCCATTTAGTTACCTCGGCGGGGCATCATCACGACTCAGCATCTCAGTTTCTAGAGCGCTTCAGCGCTTCCTGCAAGCGCCCTGCCACCGCGTCGGGCACGAGCCCCGACAGATCGCCTCCGAACATGGCCAGCTCCTTGACGCCACTGGAGGAGAGAAAGCTGTATTGGGGGGCTGACATCAGGTACATGCTCTCGATGTCCGGCGCCAGCTTGCGATTGAGCTGGTTCATCTCGAACTCGTACTCGAAGTCCGAAATTGCACGGAGCCCTTTCACAATAGCCCGGGCCCCGTTGTCGCGCGCGAAATCGACGAGGAGAGTATCAAAGGATTTTACCTGCACATTGCCGAGTTTCTCCGTCTCGGCCTGGACGAACGCCACGCGCTCCTCCGCGGTGAACACCGTCTGCTTCTTGCGCACCGGGTGGTTGACCACACCAACCACCACGTTGTCGAACACCGAGGCAGCCCGCCCGATGATGTCGAGGTGGCCAAGGGTGACCGGGTCATAGGACCCCGGCACCACGGCGGTGCCGCCGTTCCTTTGATGGGGCTTCGAAGCATTCGGCATCCTTGCCTCATCCTTCCCGACGGTGGACGGCGATGCGCGTGTCGCCGTAGGTGCGCTCGCGCAGCAGCGGCAGCGGCAGCTGAAGCGGTGAGCGCTTGTCGGATTCGGTCACGATGCGGGCGTTCTCGGAGAGGATTGCCGGGAGCCGCTCGGCGAGCGGCCCGGCCAGGCGGCCGGCGGCATCATACGGCGGGTCGCAGAACAGGAGGTCGAACGGGGCTTCCCCGGACGCCCCGTCGAGAAACGCGAGCGCCGCCCGCCGATGCACCCTCGCCTCGAGCCCGAGCGCGTCGAGGTTGGCCTTCACCGCCGCCACGGCGCGCGGCGCGCTGTCGACGAACACGGCCTCGGCCGCCCCGCGCGAGAGCGCCTCGATCCCAAGGGCGCCGGAGCCCGCGAAGAGGTCGAGCACACGCAGCCCCGACACGTCCCCGAGGATCGAGAACAGCGCCTCGCGGACGCGGTCGGCGGTGGGGCGCGTGGCCGTCCCCACCGGGGCTCGCAGCCGCCGCCCGCCGTAGCGGCCGGCCACGATCCTCAAGCGCGGGTCAGCTCGGAGTCGATTCCGGGGGGCTCCCGCAGCGTCTGCAGGACGGTGCAGTAGCGCTCGGTCTTCTCGTGGAGGGAGGCCAACTGCTCGGGTGTCGCCTCCGGGGCGTCGATCTCGAACTTCAGCCGGATGTCGCTGAAGCCCACAGGCGCGGTGCGGTCGATGCCCAGGGTTCCCCGAAGGTCGAGGTCCCCCTCCGCCACGACCTCGATCCGCTCCGTCGGGACCTCCATGGATGTGGCCACCATCTGGCAGGTGATCTGAGCGCAGGCTGCAAGCGCGCCGAGCAGCAGGTCCCCGGAGCATGCTGCAGTGCCAGATCCTCCCACCCCCGTGTGGGCTTCGGCCTGCTGGATGGCGCGGCCCAGGTCCACCGAGCACCCGGCTGGGCCGCCGGCCTCGCTGCCCCGCGCAACCAACGTGATCCTCGAGGCCTGGGGATCGGAGCGATAGCGCTCCTTCAAGGGAGCCTGGAGCTCTTTGAGGTCCATGCCCCAAGTATTGCGCCCTGGTCTAGGCGGCCTACGCCGGGATCGGGTCCAGATCGGACCCGTAGCGGGCCAGCACCGCGTCGCGCAGGAGCGCATGCTCGGGTGCTGACAGCTCGGGGTCGCCCTCCACCAGCGCGTCGGCGTGCGCGCGCGCCGACTCGAGCAGCTCGGCGTCTTCGGGCAGGCGCGCCACCCGGAACTCCTGGAGACCGGACTGCCGCGTGCCGAGCACCTCCCCCGCCCCGCGTAGCTCGAGGTCCACCTGCGCGAGGTGGAAGCCGTCGCGTGTGGAGGCGATCGCCTCGAGACGCGGGAGCTTGGGATCGCCGAACAGGATGCACAGCGAGGAGTGCTCCCCGCGGCCCACCCGTCCGCGCAGCTGGTGCAGCTGGGACAGTCCGTAGCGCTCGGCCGCCTCGATCAGCATCACCGTGGCGTTGGGCACGTCGATGCCCACCTCGATCACGCTGGTGGCCACGAGCACGTCGGCCTCGCCCGCGACGAAGGAGCGCATCGCCTCCTGCTTCTCGGCCGTGGCCATCTGGCCGTGGATGAGCGCCACACGCTGGTCGCGGAACTCGGTGCTCTGCAGGCGCTCGGCCTCCACGGTGGCGGCGCGCGCCTGCAGCGCCTCGGACTCCGATACCAGCGGGCACACCACGAAGCACTGGTGCCCCGCGGCGATCTCCTCGCGGATGCGCTCGTAGGCGCGCGAGCGGGCTCGGGCCCCGTCGACCACGTGGGTCTCCACCGGGCGGCGCCCGGCGGGCAGCTCGCGCAGCACCGTGGCCTCGAGATCGCCGTAGGCGGTGAGGGCCAGCGTGCGCGGGATCGGCGTGGCGGTCATGTGCAGCACGTGCGGGGACAGCCCCTCCGGCGCCTTGGCGTCCAGGGCGGCGCGCTGGCGCACGCCGAAGCGGTGCTGCTCGTCCACCACGCACAAGGCCAAGTCGCGGAACTGGACCGCGTCCTCGATCAGGGCGTGGGTGCCCACCACCAGCAACAGCTCGCCGGAGTCCAGGCGCGCAAGCAGTTCGCGGCGACGCCCGGCCGGCGTGGAGCCGGTGAGCAGCTCGACGGGCGCCAGGCCTCCGAGCAGGCGGTCGAGGGTGATGAGGTGCTGCTCGGCGAGCGTCTCGGTGGGCGCCATCAGGGCGGCCTGGCGGCCGTTCTCGACCGCCCTGAGCATCGCGCCGAGGCACACCATCGTCTTGCCGCTCCCCACTTCGCCCATCAGCAGCCGCTGCATCGGCTGCTCCCGCGAGAGGTCGGAGTCGATCCGCTGCGCCGCCGAGCGCTGGTCGCCGGTGGGCTCAAACGGCAGGCTCGCCAGCCATGGGTCCACCAGCTCGCCGGTGGCCTCCAGTTGCGCCGCGCGGCGAGCTTCGCGGCGCGAGCGCCGGCGCCCCACGACGGCCACCTGGGCCAGGAACAGCTCCTCGAAGGCCAGCCGTCGCCTCGCCTCGGCCTCGTCGTCCTCGGTGTCGGGAAAGTGGACTCCGGCGAGCGCTGCAGGACGGTCCGGCAGTCGTTCGGCGAGCCGCACCGCCGTGGGTAGCGGCTCCACCGCGTGACGGATCAGGCGGTAGTTGGCCCACAGCAGCCTGCGCAGAGTCGCCGCCGACAGGCCGTAAGTGGCCGGATGCACGGGCACGAGACCCACGCTGTGGCCTGCCGACACGTCACCCATACCGATCACCTCGTGGTCGTTCACGTGGAACTCGTTGCGCTTCTTCATCTTGCCGTGGAGCAGCAGTTGCGAGCCCTCGCCGAACTCCGTGGCCACCCAGGGACGGTTCCACCAGATGGCCACCATCGGCCCCGTCTCGTCGAATACTCGCGCCTCCACTCGCTTGCGCCGGCGGTCGCGCATCGGCTTCACCGTGACGCTGCGCACGCCGACCGCGACCGTGGCCTCCTCGCCCACGCCCACCGTCGCGATCGTCCGCGCGTCGCCCCTGTCGTGGTGGGCGTGCGGCAGGTGCTCGATCAGCTCGCCGACGGTCGCGATGCCCAGCGTGGCCAGGCCCTTCTCGGTCTTTCCCTTCGCATCGAGAGGAGCGGCGAGCAGGCTCGGGCGCGGGATCGAGCGGACGTCGGCGGCGAGGGCGTCCTCGAGCGTGAGCCCATCCTTGCTTGCGAAGCGAGTTGCGATACGCCGAAGTAAAGAGGGCCGAGTCGACTGAAACGCCGCTACTCAGCGCAGAGCAGCCACCACCATGCCGGCTGGCCGCCCTCGTGGAAGTCCAGCTCCACGCCCTCCGGGACAGCGGCCTCGATCGCCTCGCGCCCCAGCGGCGCCCCAGCGCCCACCAGGCACGTGAGCAGCTCGGCGCCCGAGGCCACCTCCGCGAGCGTCGCGCGCAGCGTGGCGGCCGGATCGCCCCACGCGACCAGCTCGTCGGCGCGGTAGCCCAGGGCATCGCCTACGTCGAACCGTCCCTGGGGGTCCGCCCGGGCCGACGGCGCGACACCGCCCAGGCGCAGGCCCGCCGCCGCGTCTCGCACGGCGGCGGCATTGCGCTCGGCGGTGGCCGTGGGGTCGAAGGCCAGCAGGGCCGCGAGGCCCTCCTGCTGGGCGCGGGTCGGCACCACGTGGGCCGGCCGATCCGACAGCTCGGCGGCACGTTCGGCCGCCATCAGCACGTTCGGGCTGTTCGGCAGCACCACCACCTGCTCCCCCTCGGCGGCGTGAATCGCGGCCAGCAGCTCGTAGGTCGACGGGTTCATGGTGGGCCCGCCGTCCAGCACCGAGACGCCCAGCTCCTGGTAGAGGCGGATGATGCCCGGGCCGCTCGCGACGGCGATCACGCTGCAGAAGTCGGGATCGGTCTGGGCCAGCCGGGCCGTGCGCTCGGCCACCTGCTGGTTCATGTCCGCCACGTCGAGCCGCGACGCCTCGCCCGCGTCCGCGAAGAGGGCCACGGCACCCTCGGGATCGTCGGTGTGCAGGTGCACGCGCAGCGTACGCGCGTCACCGACCACGAGCACGCTGTCCCCAATCGCCTCGAGCAGCGGGGTGAACCCGGCCGCCTCCAGGTCCTCGCCCGTGACGGCGAAATTGGTGCAGTAGCGGAAGGTGGTCGACTCGTGCTCATGCAGGCTCTCGATGTGCGTCGGGGCCTCGCGGTGGGCCAGCCCGGTGCCGTCCTCGCCGCGCAGGGCCGCCACCACGCCGGCCACGATCACCGTCAGCCCGTACGCGCCAGCGTCGACCACCCCGGCCTCCTTGAGCACCGGGAGCAGGTCGGGCCCGCGCTCCACAGCCTCGTTGGCGGAGTCGAGCGCGCGCTCGAGCACCTCCGCGATCAACTCGTCCTGTTGGGCCGGCGATGACTCCGCGCCCAGGCGCGGGGTGTCGAGGTGGGCGAGGTCACGGGCGACCCGGTGGGCCATCGCGCGGACCGCCGAGAGCATCGTGCCCTCGGCGGGGTCGCGCACGGACTCGTATGCCGCGTCCGCCGCCCTCGCGAAGGCCGCGGCCACGAGCACGGGGTCCACCAGCTCGCCGGGGCGCGAGGCCAGCTCCTCGGCCGCGCCGCGCACGATCTGGGACAGGATCACGCCGCTGTTGCCGCGTGCCCCGAGCAGGGCGGCCCGGGCCACCGCGGACACCAGCTCCTCGCGCCCGATCTCGTCGATCAGAAGCCCGTTCAGCCCATCCAGCTCGTCGAGCACTGCCCGCATCGTCATCGCCATGTTGTCCCCGGTGTCGCCGTCGGCGACCGGAAACACGTTCATGTCGTTGACCTCGCCGCGCCGGCTCTCCAGCTCGGCGAGAGAAGCAGCGACAACCCTGCGAAAGCGAGTAAGGCTCTGGTCCCGCACAAGGGGTTTGTACACCTCGTCCCGTCGAGGTTGCAGGACGGCGGACGGCCGGCGGGCCAACCTATGCGGCCTTGGTGACCTTGCCGGCCTTGAGGCAGCGGGTGCAGACGTACTCGCGAGAGGGCGATCCGCCCACGTCGATGCGGACCTTCTGGAGGTTCGGATTGAAGCGCCGGCGGGTGGCAACCATCGAGTGGCTGCGGCTGTTGCCGAACGCGGGACCCTTCTTGCACGAGTAACAGACCTTTGGCACGGCGCGGAAGGCTAGCAAGCCGGACTAGGCTGAAAGGGCGCGGCCGAAGGCCTCAAGTGCGCGGTCGATGCCCTCCGCATCCACGTCCAGGTGGGTCACGGCCCGCACCCGTTGCGGGCTCACAGGCCCCACCAGCACGCCCTCGTCGGCGAGCGCGGTGGTCAGCGCCACGGCGTCGGGCACCTCGAGGATCACGATGTTGGTCTCGACGCTGGAGGGGTCGATTTCCACCCCGGGCAGCGCCGCCAGGCCGTCGGCCAGCGTGCGCGCGTTCTCGTGGTCCTCGGCCAGGCGCTCCACGTGGTGGTCCAGGGCGTGCAGGCAGGCCGCGGCGAGCACGCCCGACTGGCGCATCGACCCACCGAACATCTGCTTCCACCGCCAGGCCTGCTGGATCCGCTCGGCCGACGAGGCGAGCACCGCGCCGACCGGCGCGCCAAGCCCCTTGCTGAAGTCCAGCCAGGCGGTGTCGAAGCCGGCGGCGAAGGCGGCCGGATCGTCGCCGGAGGCCACCGAGGCGTTCATCAGCCGGGCGCCGTCGAGGTGTGCGTGCAGATCGTGCGAGCGGGCCACCTCCAGCACCTCGCGCACCGCGGCGAGCGGCCACACGCGGCCACCGCCCATGTTGGTCGTCTGCTCCACCGAGACCATCGCCGAGTTGGGTGAGTAGCGGTCGGCTACAGGACGCACGGAGGCCTCCACCTGGGCACCGCTGTAGATGCCGGTAGGGGCGTCGATCTGGCGCGTCATCGCGTGGGAGATCGCCCCCGCCCCTCCGGCCTCGAAGGACGCCACGTGCGAGTTGGCGGCGAGGATGATCTCCTCGCCGGCCGGGCCGAGGTGGAGCTTGCACGAGATCAGGTTGCACATCGTGCCGCTGGGCAGGAACAGCGCGGCCTCGTGCCCCAGCAGCTCCGCCACGCGCTCCTGCAGCGCCGTGGTCGTGGGATCCTCCAGCTTCTGCTCGTCGCCCACCTCCGCCCCGGCCATCGCCTGGCGCATCGCCTCGGTGGGACGCGTCTGGGTGTCCGAGACCAGGTTGACCACGCCGGCGCTCACGCGTCGAGCTCCCGCCTCATCGCCGCCAGGGCGAGCACGGCCTCGGCGGCGTCCTCGCCCGAGTGGCGCTTGCCGCCGCCTGATCGCGCCAGCGCCTGGTCCATGTCGTCCACGGTGAGGACGCCGAAGGAGCACGGTACGCCGGTGTCGAGCGTGACCCGGGCGATCCCGCGGGCAGCCTCCGAGCACACGTAGTCGTAATGGTCGGTCTCGCCGCGGATGACCGCGCCCAGGCAGGCCACACCCGAGTAGCGGCCCGACTCCGCGCAGTACTTCGCGGCGGCCGGCAGCTCGAAGGCGCCGGGTACGTCGTGGATCTCCACGCCCGCCCCGGCGTTCTCGAACACCTTCACCGCCCCCTCCACGAGGCGTTCGGCGAGATCCTCGTAGAAGCGCGCGACCGCGATCGCGTAGTGCTCCGGCTCTGAGGCCACCTAGAGGAGCACCTACTCGGCCTCGTCGCGCTCGACCGGGGTGGCGCCGCCCTCGCGCTCGCGGTCGGTGCGGCGCTCGTCGCGGATCATCTCCTCATCGAGCGCGAGGCCCTGGTGGTGCAACAGGTGCCCGAGCTTCTGCGCCTTGGCCCGCAGGTAGTCGCGGTTGTGGTCCCCGGCGGGGTGCTCTATCGGCACCTGGTCGGTCACCCGCAGGCCGTAGCCCTCCAGGCCCACGATCTTCCTCGGGTTGTTGGTGAGCAGCCGAATGGAGCTCAAGCCGAGATCCACCAGGATCTGGGCGCCGATGCCGTAGTCGCGCAGGTCGGCGGGCAGGCCCAGCTGGAGGTTGGCGTCCACCGTGTCCACACCCTCCTCCTGGAGCTTGTAGGCCTTGAGCTTGTTGAGCAGGCCGATGCCGCGGCCCTCCTGGGCGAGGTACAGCAGCACTCCGCGGCCCTCCTCCTCGATCCGCAGCAGGGCGTCCTCGAGCTGCTGTCCGCAGTCGCAGCGCAGCGAGTGGAAGACGTCGCCGGTGAGGCATTCCGAGTGCACGCGCACGAGCACGTCCTCCTCGCCGTCCACGTGGCCCTTGACCATCGCCACGTGGTGCTTGTCGTCGACCATCGTGCGAAAGCCCACCACGTCGAACTGGCCGAAGGCGGTGGGCAGGGCCGTCTCCACCACCCGCTCCACCAGCTTGTCGTGCCGGCGGCGGTAGGCGATCAGGTCGGACACCGTGATCATCCTCAGATCGTGCTGGGCGCAATAGCGCTCGAGATCGGGCACGCGGGCCATCGTGCCGTCGTCGTTCATCACCTCGCAGATCACGCCGGCGGGCGTGAGGCCGGCCAGCCTGGCGAGGTCGATGGCGGCCTCTGTCTGGCCCGTGCGCTCGAGCACCCCGCCCTCCTTGGCCTTGAGGGGGAAGATGTGCCCCGGCTGGACGAGGTCCTGTGGGCGCGAGCGCGGGTCGATCGCCACCTGGATGGTGCGCGCGCGGTCGTGGGCGGAGATGCCGGTGCTGATCCCCTCGCGCGCCTCGATCGAGACGGTGAACGCGGTCTGGAACGGCGACTCGTTCTTTGCCGCCATCAGGTCCAGGCCCAGGTCGTCGCACTTCTCCGGGGTGAGCGCGAGACAGATGAGCCCGCGCCCCTCCTTGGCCATGAAGTTCACGGCCTCGGGCGTGGCGAACTGGGCCGCGAGGGTGAGGTCCCCCTCGTTCTCGCGGTCCTCCGCGTCGCAGACCACGACCATCCGCCCGGCCCGGACGTCCTCCAGGGCGTCCTCGATCGTGCTGAAGGGGGGATCGCTCATGGCATCAGCTTCTCTACGTACTTGGCGAGCACATCTACCTCCAGGTTCACGGCGAGCCCCGGCGTCAGGGCTCCGAGGGTGGTGTTGTCAAGCGTTTCGGGGATGAGCGAGACCGAGAACAACCCGTCGTCGACCGAGGCCACGGTGAGCGACACCCCGTCGACGGCGATCGAGCCCTTCTCGACCACGTAACGCAGCAGGTCCGGCTCGGCGGCGATGCGCACGACCCGGGCGAAGCCCTCCTCGGCGACCGACTCGACGGTGCCCACGGCGTCCACGTGCCCCTGCACGATATGGCCGCCGAGCGGGTCGCCGAGCCGCAGCGGCAACTCGAGGTTCACGCGGTCGCCGCCGCGCAGCTGGCCCAATGCGGTGCGCCGCAGCGTCTCGGCCATCACGTCGGCGTCGAGGCCGGCGGCCCCGTCGCCGGTGGCCGTGAGGCACACGCCGTTCACAGCCACCGAGCCTCCCTTGGAGATCTCGAGCCGGGGCTGCACGTCCACGACCAGTCGGCCGTCGGCGAGCGATGAGACCAGACCGGTGCGCTGCACGAGTCCTGTAAACATCCGCTCACCACTCTCTCAGCCGCGCGCTGATCAGCACGTCGTCGTCGATCCGCTCGACCTCGGTGTGCAGCGAGCGCAGGGAGTCCGAGATGCGCTCCACGCCCTGGCCCTCCACGGCGGCCTTGGCCTCGCGGCCGCCGGCCAGGATCGGGGCGATGAATATCCGCGCCTCGTCGATCTCGCCGAGCTCGAGGAAGCTGCCGGCCAGGTGGGGCCCGCCCTCCAGCAGCAGAGACTGGACGTCGCGCGAGCCGAACTCGTCGAGTGCGTCGGCCAGCCGCGCGGCCTCGTTGGGGCCGGAGCTCACGATCACCTCCACGCCCGCGTTGCGCAGGCCGTCGGTGGCGGTGCGCTTGGCCGCTCGCGAGCACACGAGCAGCACCAGCGCCTCGTTTGCGCTCCGGACGAGCTGGGAGCCGAGCGGCAGGCTGGCCTCGGAGTCGAACACCACGCGGATCGGCTGGCGGGTGACCCCTGGCAGCCGCGCCGTGAGCAGCGGGTCGTCGGCTCGGGCGGTGTGGATCCCCACGGCCACGGCGTCGCACTCGGCGCGCCAGCGATGGGCGCGGGCGCGGCTGGACTCGCCCGAGATCCACTGCGAGTCGCCGGTGCGGGTGGCGACCTTGCCGTCGAGCGTCATCGCGGCCTTGAAGATCACGAGCGGGCGGCCCGTACGCGCGTGCTTGCGAAACGGCTGGTTGATCAGCCGCGCGCGCTCGGCGATGTCGCCGTCCACGGTGACCACCTCCACCCCCTCGTCGCGCAGGATGCCCAGTCCGCGGCCCGCCACCTCGGGAGAGGGGTCGTCGGAGGCCACCACCACGCGCGCGATACCCGCCTCGAGGATCGCCTCCGTGCACGGCGGCGTGCGGCCGTGGTGCGCGCACGGCTCCAGCGAGACATAGAGGGTGGCCCCGGCAGGATCCTCCTCACACCCGGCCAGCGCCTCACGCTCGGCGTGAGGCTCGCCCGCGGCCGCGTGGAACCCCTCGCCGATGCGGCGGCCGTTCTTCACGATCACCGCGCCCACAAGGGGGTTCGGGGAGGTGTGGCCGAGCGCCAACGCGGCCAGCTCGATGGACCGTTCGAGGTGGAGTGCGTCACGTTCGGTGGCCGTGTGAGGAGCCGTCATCGAAGCCCTGGCGAGATCGTTGACTCGCGAGTCAACCTTACCAACGGCGGTCCGGGCCCCCGGGAGGTGTGGGCGCCGCCCGGCGCGCGAGGAGGATCAGCGGCCGCGCAGCGCGGCCTGGTGCCAGCGCGCGACGCACCATCTGCGACGCCTGCTGCTCGCCCTGGGCCGCGAAGCGATCGAGGGCTAAGGCTGGTACTGGTCGCCTGCCAGCACTCGCGCCCGATAGCGCTTCACGTGGCCGTTGACGGTGTTGCGCGGCGGCAGGAGCCAGTCGGTGGCGTACTTGCCGAACATCAGTGCCCGCTCCTCGAACCAGGAGCCAACCGGCAGCGGACCCCCGTTGCACGAGCCGCCCGAGTAGCCGGGCCGGCCGATGTAGAAGTACGCGTCGACCTTCGGGTGAGCCGTCTTGGTCGTCGGCGCCGGGCCCAGGCCGCGCATCAGCGGGTGGCACCACACGTTCACACGGCGCCAGATGTTATTGGCCCGGTTCACCCACCTCTTGTAGTGCACCGGCCCGCGTCCGTTGAACGACGTGGAGATGATGAAAGGCTTGCCGCCCACCTGGCGGGATATGTCCAGGCCGTGCTTGATGTTGTAGCCCGTCCAGGAGTAGTGGGTCACGTTGAGCATGAACCCGCGCACCTTGCTGATGCCGATGTAGCGCAGCTGCTTGGCCGTCCGGGCCGCCGACTCCCAATCCGAGGCGCCTGCCTCCAGGTAGATGGTGGCGTTGGGCAGCTTGGAAAGCACGTCCACGCCGTAGCGCAGCACATCGAGGCGGGCCTGGCGGCGGCTGCGCGCAAGGCAGTCCACGGTGCCGAGCGAGTCGGGCTCGAAGCCGATCACCACGCGGGCGTCCCCCACGCCGCGGGCGAACGCGTCGAACCAGCGCTTGGTGCGCTCGTCCTCGCCCACGCCGCCGGCCTTGTAGCGGTGATTGCAGCCCTTGCCCTGGTGGCGCAGGGTCACGATCTGGGGCACCGAGCCCGGCTGCTCCTCGTTCACGCGCTCGATGTAGGCGCGCATCACGCCCGCCGTGTGGCCCTTGTCGTTCTCGTTCCAGCGGCCGAACCACTTGAACTGCGGCTGCAGGGCGATCTTGCCGACGAGCGAGGCGTTATAGCGCTGGCCCCGGCGCACGTAGCGGCGGTACTGGTTGTAGGCGGGCGACCAGGTCCTGTCGACGAAGAAGTCCAGCCCGATGAGCGGGTTGGGTGAGGCGGGGTCCACGCCGCGCGGGTCGGGGGGAACTGGTGCGGGAGGCGTGGGCTCCGGGACCGGCGGTGCGGGCTCTTCCGGGCATGCGTAGGTCACGCCGCAGGGCGGCTGCTGCTGCGCGACGGCGGCGGGGGCGCCCACGAGAGCGGCCGACAAGGCGGCAAGGATCAGGATGCGAGTGTCGAGTGTCATACGCGAGGTTCAGAGCAGCGTTAGCGCTTATGGCCGTATCGACCGCAGCTGCCCAGCCTTTACATCGCCAACGCCGAGGACGACCCCATGTCACGCCAATTGGCACATGCCCGCCGGCGCTTGTCAGCGGCAGCGGTTCTCGGGCATCGTCGTGAAGTACTTGAGGTTGGGTCCCGGCGCCCCCAGGCGGCACAGCGAGATCCGCCGCTTGAAGCCGTAGCGGGTGCCCCGTGCCGGCGACAGCCTCTGGGTGGTGTACTTGCCGTACATCAGCCCCCGCCGCAGCCACCATTCGCCGTCGCGCGGAGCGCCGTTGCACTTGCCCGCGCCTGAGGTTCCCGGGCGGTTGAGCCATAGGAAGGCGTCGACCTTGTCATAGCCCGTACGCGTGTTGGGGTCGGGACCCGTGCCGCGGTAGCGCACGTTGCAGAACACGTTGATGCGCTTGCCGTTGGAGGCCTTGTAGTGGACCGGCCCGCGGCCGTTGTAGGAGGTGGAGACCACGAACGGCTTGCCGCCCACCATCCGGGACACCTTGCGGCCGTAGCGAAGGTTGTTCTTCGTCCAGTCGAAGTGGGTCACGTTGAGCATGAACCCGCGCACCTTGCTGATGCCGATGTACTTGAGCAGCCGCACGGTGTAGCGCGGGTTCTTCCAGTCGGAGGCCGTGCCCTCGAGGTAGATCGTGGCGTTGGGGAGCTTGGACAGCTCGTTCACGCCGTAGCGCAGCATGTCCCTGCGCGCCTGGCGCCGGCCCCTGGCAAGGCACTCGATCGTGCCGATCGAGTCGGGCTCGAAGCCGATGATCACGCGGGCGTCGCCCACTGCCTGGCGGAAGTCGCGGTACCACGCCTTGCTGCGGTTGTCCTCGGCCACGCCGCCGGCCTGGTAGCGCGGGTTGCAGGCAATGCCCTGGTGGCGCTGGACGATCATGATCGGCACCGAGCCCGGCTGCATCCACTGCGCGCAGTTGAGATGGTTGCGAACCTTGGCGAAGAAGTTGGGGCGCGTGTACCTGCCGAACCAGACCGCCCTGGGTGTAAGCGCGATCCGTCCGAGGTAGGACGCCTTGCGCTCCTGCCCGGCACGCCGGAGGCGCACCATGTCCTTGTAGGAGGCCTCCTGGATCTTGTGGTTGTAGAGGTCCAGGCCGGCCAGCGGGTTGGGCGAGCTCGGGTTCACGCCCTTCGGGTCCGCGCCGTTGGTGGGCGCGGCCGGGTCGCCGCCCTGTCCGCAGAACCGCGTGGCACGGGGCACGTCGCCGCCGAACGCCTGAGATGGGCGCGCCTGTGGATCCTGCTGGCCCGATGCGACCCAGGGGAGGGTCAGACACAGGGCGAAAAGAGAAAGGACGATCGTGCTGAGGAGCGAGCGTTTTCCGCGCATCCTCCTTGCATCGACATTCGGCCGGAAACTAAAACAGCGCGCCTGGACGAACGACCGATTCGAGGCGTGCCAAGCGCTCCTAAGTGATGCGAAACTGCTGCAATCCGCCCGTCAGGCTGCGCTAAGCCGTCAGTGGTGCAGTGGGTCCTTCTGCGCGTCTGTCTCCGGAGCTTCGATGTAGGGCTGCTGTTCGTCCTGCTCCTCGGTCTCGTGGTAGACCGACTCGGCGTTCACCGCCCAGATGTCGTGCTCGGTGCCCTTGACGAGGTTGTCCACCGCGCGCATGGCGGTGAGCATCGAGTGATCTGAGTTGTTGTAACGATGCAGGCCGTTGCGCCCCACCTGCTGGAGGTTCTCGATGCCGTCGAGCCAGCCGCGGATGGCGTCGATGCGCTCCGCGTAGTCCATGTCGTACATCGGATAGGCCTTGGGCACCCGGGTGGCAAAGCCGAACTCGAGCATGTCCCGCCTGGCGAGGCCGAGCTGTTCCAGCTCCTTCATGCCCAGCTCCACGAGCTTGTCGTCGGCCATCTCCCACAGCTCGTCGCCGGCAAAGCAGAAGTACTCCAGGCCCACGCACGCCTTGCTGGGATCGGGCACCATCCACGGGCTCCAGGAGCGGAAGTTCTGGATCCGTCCGACCTCGACGTCGGGCTCGTGGATGTAGATCCAGTTGTCCGGGAACAGGTCCTCGCCGTTGAGCACGAGCGACACCGTCAGGAAGTCGCGGTAGCGGATCCCCTTCGCGGCGGACACCACCTCGGGCTTGGGGTGCGGCTCGGCCATCCCGACCACGTTGCGCAGCGGCAGCGAGGAGATCACGTAGTTGGACTCGTACTCCTTGCCGCCGGCCACGACCTTGGTCACGCGGCCGTCGGAGATGTGCAGCTGCTCGACCGGGGTGTTCATGAGCACCTGGCCGCCCAGCTTCTGGATGTCCTCGGTCATCGTCTCCCACATCTGGCCCGGGCCGTAGCGCGGGTAGTGGAACTCGCCGATGAGCGTTTTGATCTCGTCGCCCTTGTTGCCGAAGAAGGCGGCCTTGGCGGCGCTGAAGAAGGACAGGCCCTTGATGCGCTGGGCCGCCCACTCGGCACGGATCTCGGAGGTGGGCACGCCCCAGACCTTCTCCGTGTAGGACTTGAAGAAGAGGTTGAACAGCCGCTTGCCGAAGCGGTTGGACACCCACTGCTCGAAGGTGTCCTCGCGGCCCTTGGGCTTGACCTGCGCCCACAGGTAGGAGAGGAACGCGCGCGTGAGCTCGACCGGGCCGAGCTTCTTGATCACGTCCGGCCCGCGCAGCGGGTAGTCGAGGAACTTCTTGTTCCAGTAGATCCGCGACATCCGCGGGCGCTTGAGGAACTCCTCGCGCATGATCTCGTGCCAGAGGTCGTCGACCTCCTTGGCCTTCGTGAAGAAGCGGTGGCCGCCGAGGTCGAAGCGGTACTCGCCGCCGGGGCCGTCGCGGACCTCGGTCTTGGCGATGCCGCCCACCTGGTCCTCGGCCTCGAAGATGATCACCGGCAGGCCCTGCTTGGCCAGCAGATAGCCGGCGGTCAGGCCCGCGGGACCCGCCCCCAGGACCAGGGTGGGCTGCTCGCGCACGCCGGGGGTGGCGGGCTCGACAGCGGGGGCCCTCTGCGAAGCAGCCGGCTCGGCCGGCTGCGCACGATCGTTGTCGTTGGTATCGCTCATTTGCCTCTATTACTCGTCGATCTTGGTGTAAAGCACGCCGCGCACGCCGATTCGTGTGGCCCGGCGGTAGAAGGTGGGCACGGCGCCCATGGGCACAGATTCGTCTCGTTTGAAGCGCCGGTCCAGCTCCATGGCCTGCCCCCACTGGGCCGCCCGGCGTCTCACGAGTGACGTCCACGGTGCGTCCCAGTCGCCCAGATCGCTGGTGACCGGATGCACCAAGAGCACGCGTCGCGAGCGGGGCAGCCTATCAAGGAGAGGTGTGAGGTTCTTGGCGGGAGTGGCGTCCTCGAGCTTCTCCTGGGCGTCACGCCAATCCATCACGCCCTGGGTCTTGATCTCACCCAGCTGGGTGGCTTCGGCGAGCCCGGGCGGCAGGGTGTAGTCCATCAGCGGGGCCTGCTCGGGCTGGAGGGTGATCACCAGGTCGCCGGGCCGCAGCTTGTCCTCCACGGCGGCGCCGAGATCGGAGGCGTTGGACTTGTTCTTCAGCCCGCTGGTGCGCGGGATCGCCCAGATGCCGAGCACGATCACCAGCGCCACGATGCCGAGGTAGCCCGAGCGCGAGAGCCCGAACGCGGCGAGCAGAAAGATCGGCCCAAGGGCCACGCCGAGGTAGCGGGTGGTCCACGCCGGGGAGATCTGCGAGAACAGCCAGGCGAAGGCCAGCGTGCCCACGCCGATGGCCATCAGGGCGATGATCGCGTCGCGCTCGCGCTTGTGCTCGGCGTCACGGGTGGCCAGCACGGCGGCGATGGCCGAGCCCGCCGCCAGCAGCAGCGCCACGGTCACGGTGCCGCCGCCCAGCAGGCCCTTGGCGATCTGCACCACCACGCCGAAGCGAGGCGGGTCGAGCCAGGGCGCCCCCGTGTGGGCCGTCTGGTAGAGCAGTGTCGGGATCCACGGCACGTAGAGCACGAACGCGAACCCGTAGGCCAGGGCTGCGTCCTTGAACGTGGCCCTGCGGTCCTCCGCCGCGTACAGCAGCGGCGCCAGGGCAAGCAGGGTGCCGACGGTCAGGAAGATGCCCCAGCTGTGGGTGTAGAGAATCAGCGCGATCGCCACGGAGAACACGGGCAGGTACCTGCGCCTGCCGTACACGAACACGTGCAGGAAGAGGGCGCTCACCGCCAGGCTGAGCACCCCCAGCAGCGAGTACATGCGCGTCTCCTGCGCGTAGTAGGTGAGGAAGGGGTTGAAGGCGGCCAGCGCGGCGCAGATCAGCCCGGCGCGGCGGCCGAAGAGGCTCAAGCCGGCCCACAGGCCGAGCGGCACCGCCAGCAGGGAGATCGCCACCGACAGGCCCTGGGTGTCCGCGGGGCCGTTGCCCACAACATCCATCCACACCGACAGCAGCAGGTAGTACAGCGGTGGCGAGCCGTCCTGGCGCAGCACGCCCGGGATGTCGAAGAACGGCTGCGAGGCGATGCCGATCGACAGGCCCTCGTCCATCCACAGCGAGGCGCCGAGCGCGCGCGTGCGAAGCACGAGCGACGCAAGCAGGAGGAACCCCACGAGCAGCACCACGCCGACGACCCCGGTGCGAACCGAGTCCAGTCCGGGGAGGGTGCGGGCGCGGGATGCGACGGAGGCCATCGGCGGGAAGTTAATCGTGCGCAGCCGGCCGAGCCGGCTGCTTCGCCTAAACATAGTCAGCGCGAAGACACGAGCTCGGGAGTTGCACGGGTGGGTGCCGCGCTTGGAGCGCCGGGTCCTGCCGCCGGACAGCCGCGGCCGCGCGCGTCGGAGCGCGGCACCGTCTCCACGTGCCAGCGCCGGTTGGCAGCCACCTCGCGGAAGCGAGGGTCGTCGACCGGCGTGAGCGCGGCCTTGGGGATCGTGTTGGTGCGAAAGGCCACGCCGGGCGCCGGCGTGCCGAGGCTGGCGTCGGCCACGTCGAGCCCGTGCACGCCCAGCTCGTAGGCCACCATCTGGGTCTGGAAGGGACCGGTGTAGAGGCTGCCGCAGCGCAGCAGCCGATCCCGGCCCCCGGCCCGCTCGATCGCCCCCGGGAGGTCGTCCCACAGGCTGGCCTCGTAGCCGAGCTTGTCCACCACCCGCTCGGTGTTGTCGACCTTGGCGCGGATCGCGGGGATGAGGGCCAGCGAGCCCAGCAGGAAGACGCCCGCGGCCGCAACCAGGCCCAGCTTCGGCCGGTCGCCCACCGCGCGCGTGGCGCCGGCCCGCAGGCCCTCGAAGATCCACCCCACCCCCACTCCACCGAGCGCGCACAGCGCCGCCGTGGTCACGATCAGGTAGCGCTGGTTGCCGGCGTAGCCGAACTGGGTCATCACGGCCACGAGCGCCAGCCATGCCAGGCCGGCGGCGGCCAGGAACAGGACCGGCCCCCGCGCGCGGCGGCGCACGAAGGCGACGATGGCCAGGATCAGCGCCAGCGCCGCGCCGGCCTCGATCGGCCAGATCGTGCGCACGTGGAAGCGGTAGGCCACCTCCAGCCCGGGATTGTCGGCGAAGGCCGCACTCTGCGGGTTGGGGTCGTTCGCACGCGTGGACGCACGGAGGGCGTCGCCCGATCCCCAGATCTCCGGGCCGAACCACAGCAGCGGGATCAGCACCCCCACGGCCACGACACGCACTTGCAGCTCGGGCTCGCGGACCATCAGCCACAGCCCGTAAAGGCCGAGGAAGGGCCACACCTCCGGGCGCAGCAGGGCGGCGGCGAAGCCCAGGTACAGCGCGTGGTCGCGGCGGCCGTCGAGGTGACGCTCGAAAGCCCACAGCGCGAACGCGGCGAGCAGGGGCTCGGAGTTGCCCAGCGCGGCGTCGCGCGCGTAGTTGTAGGTGGTGGCGAGGAAGGCGGCGCCCACGAAGCCGGCGATCGCGCCGGGGATGCCGCCGCCGGTGAGCCGCCGGCCCATGCGGTAGGCCATCACCAGCGACAGCAGGCCGCCCGCGCGCGCGATCCACAGCCACAGCAACGGCGCGAGGTCGTTGCCGAACAGCGAGAACGGGATCGTGAACAGCACCGGCAGCGGCTTCCACGACGGCCCGCCCTCGGTGACCAGGTCCAGGTCCACGATCTCGCGGCCCCACATGATCCAGGCCCACGGGTCGTAGGTGGGCGTGGCGGGCCAAAGCAGCGTCAGCGCGGAGAGGACCAGGCAGGCCACGAGTGCGGGCCACAGCCGCTTGGAGCCGGGCCGCTCGGCGTGCTCGGACGTGCCGGGGG
>Ga0209587_1000435_pt1 | contig 20445 bp, 23 predicted proteins | sample NGEPerD_2_FD_184512 | JGI IMG/M metagenome (GOLD analysis project Ga0209587, IMG submission 184512) | Arctic peat soil microbial communities from the Barrow Environmental Observatory site, Barrow, Alaska, USA - NGEE PermafrostL1-D... | ecosystem: Environmental > Terrestrial > Soil > Wetlands >... | reverse complement strand
CTCTCGCGTTCGTCCTGATGTGGGGAGTGGTCATTGCTCGGACGCTCGGTGTGCGGCCATCTTCTTCGGTGAGCATCTCGGTGGCATATCGCTCACGCTATGGCTCTTAGCCACGCCTGTCAAGACGAACATATGCTAGTGTTCAGATTCATGGCCGCGCAGCCCCACTCCAACGAGGCGGCCGCGCCCGAGCGACCTGACCGCCGGGCGCGGCGACGCCAGGAGACCATCGAGGAGATCCTCGACATCGCCGTCGACGTCATGACCGAAGAGGGAGTCAACGGGTTGAGCCTCAGCGAGGTCGCCCGGCGCCTCGGCGTCCAGCCACCCTCGCTCTACAAGTATTTCCCCTCCTTGATCGCCGTCTACGACGCGCTCTTCATGCGCGGCCAGATCGACAACCGCGACGTCGTGCGCAGCGCGATGGCGGAGGCCTCCCCCGGGCTCGACGCACTCAGGAGCGGCCTCGATGCGAGCGCAAGGTGGTCGGTCGACAACAAGGCGCTGGCCCAGCTGAGCTTCTGGCGGCCGGTGCCCAACTTCGAGCCGTCCACCGAGGCCTTCGAGCCGAGCCAGGAGATGGTCGAGCTCTTCCGCGCCGCCATGGCCGACGCCGTCGCCGCCCGGCAGCTCGGCCCGGGTGCCGATTCCGACGAGGCCCTCTCCATGGTCTCCACGATGCTTGCCGGCGTGCTGAGCCAGACCATGTCGAACGAGCCGGACCAGCCCTGGGGTGAAGGACGGTTCACCCCCGTCCTGGGCAAGCTCCTCGACCTCCTCCCGGCCGCCTACCCGCCCTCGGCCGGCTAGCTCCAGCGGTTTCGAGACAAACGGTGGTGCCGGTAGGGGTTGATCGTCCCGTGGCGTGGCGTGGTGCGGTTCGAGGTAGCCGGGCCGCCGACACCATCATTCAACGTGACCCTCAGCGAAGCGGGGCTCGGAAAGCCCGGTGAGGATCGGTGGTGTCGGAGGGGGACCCGCACAGTCCCATACCAGCCACTGGCGGCTGGTGATCTGAGGTCGACGCAGCGACGGCACGACGGAAGCTACAGCTCCTCACGATCGAGGAGCGCCTCTAGCTCGGGCACGGCTGCACGGTCCTTCTCGCGGTCGGCAGCGCGCTTCGATTCGATGATGTCGGCGAGTCCGGCCAGACGGACAGTCACTGCACCAACTCTCGTCGCTCGTGCTCTGCCAACGAGGTCCTCGTAGCCCAGTCGGCGACCGCCAGCGTCTCGCAGATGCGCAAGAACGTCGACGTCGTAGGTGGCCCGTTCTGCGCCGTACAGCCGGCCGGCAACCCCACCGATCAGCAGATACTCGACGTTGTGGCGAGCGAGAGTCTCGAGTACTCGATCGACATCGAGCGTCGGATGCTCCGATTCGTCAGGCAACGTCGGGGCGTTGCGACCTCGCTGCCCGCATCTCGTCGAAGAACTCAATGACCACCTCGGCAGAGTCCAGCAGTCGGCCGTCCTCGGTGACGGAGACGTCCTCGGCGGTCGGAGGCTCCGCTCCGACGAGCAGGTCAGACAACTCTCCTCGCTCGTACGAATCCTTCAGCTTCGACATGACCCCAGGTTACCGCCGCCTGTCCCAGGACAGAGTGAGCACGCCCTGACAGACAGGGGATGAGCTTCCCTACCGGAGCATCCGTGGTGGCGTCAATCGCTTCGAGCGAGCCTGGGGCGACAAGGTCGAGCTGGTGTGGCTCACTGCCGAGGAGTTGCAAGCCCAGAGTTCGACCGTGCTGTCGATCTTCGACTCCTGGCGTGACCGTGCCGCGGAGGGCGCTACGTGGAGTCAGCACGAGCGCCTCGCTCTGAACCGCTTGCTCGAGACCGCCGCGACGGCGTCGCCTGGGCTCTCCGATTGGTCAGGTCTTTGCTATGTCGAAGGCGAGTGTCCTGCTCGATGTAGCGCGCTGCTTCGCCTGACCGAGCCCGCGCTTCCTTCGGGGACTGCTGTACCGACTCCAACAACGTCGCTGAGCAAGCCACACCACCCCGAGCCGCTCCACCTACGCGATCCGTCGAGGTCGGCTCCGCAGGATGGCTACTTCTCCATCGTGCAGATCCGACCTCGTATCAACAACACAGAATGTTCACACCCCTCACTGCGGCCGCGTGAGTGAAGCACAACCGCGCGGTCTCGGAAGCCAGTTCAGGAGCGTGTCTTCTCCCACTTCACCGGAACTGAGGTCGGTCCCCACATCATGAAACTCTCCACTCGGCCCGGCTCGCCAGCGAGGCTCAGACCAGGGAGGCGCTCGGCGAGGAGCTGCAACGACACGCGAGCCTCGAGCCGAGCCAGAGCTGCGGCGGGACACAACCAGATTCCGCGCCCGAATGCCATGTTCTGGCTCCGCAGCTTGGTCAGGTCACGATCCAGTCGGAAGGTATCGGGATCATCCCATACTGCATCATCACGATTCGCCGACGAATACAGGCCCATGACCTTGGCCTCATCCGGAATCTGAACGCCCTCCACGGTTTGATCACCTTTGGCCGTGCGGAACAGTCCGAGAACTGGCGGATCGAATCGCAGGGTCTCCTCGATCGCAACATCCCACTTTGAGCTGTCGGCAGCAACCTCCTCCCACAGGCCGAGGTCGAGCAGCCTCAGCACGAGACTGCCAATCAGCGAGGCCGTGGTCTCATTTCCACCAACCAGGAGCAGCAAGAGCAGCGGCAGCAGCTCGTCATCAGCGAAACGCCGGCCTTCGTGTTCAGCAAGAAGAAGAGATGTCAGGATATCGTCCGGCAGCGTTGCGTCATCGCCGGCCGACGCAGCAATCTCGGCGCGTCGCTGAGTCAGCTGCACCCGGAAATAGTCATCGATACGCGCCCTTGCGCTCGCCTGCACCTCTGGATCCGACGAGTTCTGACTTGCCATGAAATCATCTGACCACGTCTTGAACGCAGCAATATCCCCCATGGGAACGCCGATCATACGGGCGACGATGATGGTGGGGAGTAGGGAAGCAAAGTCGGACATCAGATCCGCAACATCTTGATCGATGAACCCGTCGATCAATTCGTTGGCAACTGCGGCTATAGCAGGCTCCATTGCTGCCGTACGCTTTCCGGTGAAGGCGCCAGTGATGAGCCGTCGATAGATGGTATGTGTCGGCGGGTCAGACTTGAGTCCACCTTCCTTGACGTAGATGGGCCCCTGGCCCCAGTCAGCGGACCAGCGATCCACCTCTCGGAATAACGAATCAACTTCCTCGAATCGGAAAAAGGTGAAGAAGCCGTTCGGCTCGAAGTCTGGATGAAAGTGGACCGGACATCCGGCTCGGAGCGCGGCCTGACGCGAGAACGGCTCCTTGATAGTTTCGGGATCGAATGGGTTGTACGACGTTTCGGGCAAATCAGTTTGGCTCATTGGATACTCTCCGTAGTAGTCATCTGTTGGCGTGGTACGAGAGATAGGTTGGCTTCTACCTCTTCATTGTGGGGATGCATCCGAGTTGTCCGCTAATACTCGGACAGCTAGAGCGTCAGGCTCGCCGTGCAGTTGATTCGCGGGATCGAGATGGTCTGGCGCATTGTCCCGACGTCGGCGTCGCGATCCCTTTCGGGAGCCGCTGCCTTGCGTGCTGTTCGTCGCCACAGCGGCAATCAGTATCAGTCCAGACATCAAATTCGGAGCCCAGATCGGCGCCCCGACGATGGCAAGCCCTGTGGTGGCAGTTCCGAGCAGCGCGACTGCCAATAGCGTGCCAAATGGATTGAATCTACCTGGCGTCACCTGCGTGGCACCGACGAATACTGCGGCAAAGGCAGGGAGCAAATAGTCCGGACCGACGCTTGGCGAGCCCGCACCGATTCGAGCAGTCAGAAATATGCCAGCAAGAGCACCTATCGAAGCTGAGAGCACCAACGCACACACCCTCAGCAGGTCAACGGGCAGTCCCGCCAGCCGCGCCGCATCCTGATCGAATCCGACTGCGTACCAATATCGTCCCGTCGGCGTGTACTGAAAGACGATGAACAGCGCGACGCACAGTCCGATCAAGACGAGTAGTGACAGTGAGAGCCCACCGAAACGCACATCGAACACCGCCGCTAGCGATCCGACGTTGTCCGTGATTGAGCGCTGACCGGATACGGCGATCGTAATCGACATGAATACCGCTCCAGTTGCCAACGTACCGATCAGCGAGTTGATCTTCAGTCGAACCACCACAATGGCGTTGAACAGACCCATAAGGACCGCGCAGATCAACGTGGCGAATACTGCTGGAGCAACCTCTACGCCATACTTCGCCAACAGCTGCGCCACCAAAACTCCTGAAAGCCCTACCGCATAGCCCACCGACACATCGAAGAGACCCGCAGCCAGTGGAACCACGAGCGCCATAGCGACCAAACCGGCCACCGCGTTGCCGTTCACGATCAAGAGGAACGTCTGGCGAGTGGGAAAGCGCGCGGGTGCCCAGAGACTGAACAATACGACGACACCCACAAGCACGTAGAGGGCGCTGACGCGTCGGGGGCTGAACGATTGAGCGATACCGCGTAGGCGGATGGTGGGGCCTCTGTTGTCTAAAGTCATTGTAGATCCTCGGATATCAGAATGATCAGCTCATGGCCCGTAAAAGCGACTCTTCTGACAGGTCTGTCCCGGACATCTCGGCGACGATCGCACCGCGGTCGAGAACGAGCGTACGGTCCGCCAACGCGAGTACTTCATCGAGGTCCGAGGACACCAGCAATACGGCCAGTCGGCCGCCGGCCAACTGCCGAAAGAGGCTGTGAAGGATTCCGGATGCCCCGACGTCAACACCCGCCGTCGGCTCGTCCAGAACGAGTACGTCCGGCTGACCGGCGAGCGCTCGAGCGATGACAACCTTCTGCCTATTGCCGCCGCTCATCGTCGACAGGATCGCCTGAGGATCGTCGGGCAGAATGTTGAGCCGGTCGATCCACTCCTTCGCATGCCGCTCCTGGCGGCTGCGGTTCAGAATGCCTCGACTGCGGAACTGCTCCATATAGGGCAGGGACAAATTCTCACTGACGCTAAATTCGTTGACGAGCGCACCAGCAGCTCGGCTCTCCTGCGCTAAGCCGACACCCAGATCGCGCGCAGCTCTCAGGCTTGGCAAACTCGCCTCGCCTCTCTTTGTGGCAAGAGTCAGGCTGTCTACGACGCCGGCGCCTGTGATCGCCGTCGCGAATGTCTCGCGACCAGAGCCGTCCACACCACAAACAGCCAGGATCTCACCAGGGGCGAGCTGGAAGGTCACGTTCGACAGCACTTCGGAGGTGAGGTCTCGCACGGACAGGGCACAGGCCTCCTCAGTCGTCGACGCGACGGAGTGACCACTGCTCGACGGAGTCAGTGAGGACCGCATCGTCGGCGATGCTGTATCGCTGACGTCCACGCCGACCAGCGCCTCGACGAGCGACTCCACATCAATTTCATCCTTGTCGTAGGTGCCGATCGTCCTCCCCTCGCGCAAAAGGGTGATGCGATCTGCAAGGTCGTATACCTCCCGGAGCCGATGCGTGATGTAGATGACACCGACGCCACTGTCGGTCGCTCGACGAACGGACTGGAATAGATCGCCCACTTCACCAGGGCTGAGCGACGCCGTTGGCTCATCCAGGATGAGGATGCCACCTTCGGGGATCTCGGCCAGGGCCCTAGATATGGCCAAACGAGACCGATCGATCGGTGCCTGATCTCGCAGTTCAGTCCCGCGGCGACTCGTGCCGTCGCCCCCTGATCGTTCCAGCGCTGCGCATGTCTCTCGCTCCTGCGCCCGCCAATCAATGAAGCAGCCCCAGCGCTTGGCGTAGCCCCGACCGAGCGCAAAGTTGTCAGCAGCGTCCATCTCTCCGATCAGGGCAGGCCGTTGGTGGACGAATCGCATGCCGCGCTTCTGGGCCTCGCGAGGCGATCCAGCGGGGAGCGGGGTGGCGCCCACCTCGATCCTTGCTCCGGACTCCGGCTTGTGTACGCCCGCCAAGACCTTGATAAAGGTACTCTTGCCGCTCCCGTTGTGGCCGAGCAGGGCATGCACTTCTCCGGCTCGCAGGTCGAACTGCGCGTGATCGAGCACCCGAATATTGCCAAACGATTTGGAGACAGCTCGAGCGGTGAGCAGTGTCGTGCCCACACTACTTCCCTGCGTCAGACACGAGAGGAGGAGCAAGTTGGTGGAAGGACGTCACTCGCTGAAATTCGCCTGCAAGCGCTAGACAGATGTCCTCACGATAAGGAGCAGCGGCTATCTGCATACTCATCGGAAGACCGTTCTCAGTCAGCCCTGTTGGCAGCGCGATAGACGGCAGCCCTGCGATATTGAATGGGAACGTGTGACGGGCCGCGACCTCCAGCCACGGTACTTCCCCGTCGGCCGTCATCAGTAGCATCTCGCCGAGCCGAGGGGCAACGCTTATGTGCCCCGGAACCGCTACTGCGTCCACCTCGCTGAATGCCCGTCGAAAGTCATCCTGCACGGCAACCCTTGACCTGAGCGCCTCGAGATAGGTCACTACAGGAAGGCTCTTGGCATCAATGACGTACTGACGAAAGACAGCGTCGTAGCTCTCCAGGACTGCAGTATTCGCCTCGTGGATCGAGCCGAGTTCAGCCAGAATGATGTCCCAGCCAATCTCCATGCTCAGGGGAGCATTGGGAAGACGAACAGTCACCAGCTCAACACCTTGTGACTCAAGACATTCGCATGCGCACCGGAATGCGACGTCTACCTCGGGATGAAGTTGCTCTGTCAACCAGCCAGACGGAATCCCGAGTCGCAACCCGCGAACGCCCGCAGATGTAGACGCCAGGTGGTTCGGCCTAGGCGCGTCTCGACAGTCCCTATCTTCCCCATCTGGACCGGCGATCACGTCGAGGACCAATCCGATGTCATTCGCACATCGAGCCATGGGTCCAACCGTGTCCAAGGTCCAGGACAGCGGCAGGATGCCCGTTCGGGGTACTCGCCCGTTTGTCGGCTTGAGGCCGGTGATCCCGCACCAGGCAGACGGGAGGCGAATAGAGCCTCCGGTGTCTGTTCCCAGACCGAACGGCATCTGTCGGGCGGCGACGCTGGCGGCTGTGCCAGCAGATGAGCCACCCGGGGTACGTGCCAGGTCCCACGGATTCAGGGTCGGGCCGAACGTCTCGTCTCCTTCATCGCCTATGGCAAATGGGTAGAGGTTGTGTTTCGCGAGAAACACTGCTCCCGCCCCGGCGAGACGCGCCTGCACGGACGAATCTCGAGCGGCGATGTTGTCCGCATAGATGACAGACGAGGCGCTTGTGGGCAGCCCTGCCACTGCGATGTTGTCTTTGAGACCGTAGGGCACGCCCTCGAGTGGCCGTTCAGTGCCTGTTAGGTATCGCTTCTCTGACTCCTTTGCGCTCGATATGGCAGAGTCAACTTCCAGCGAAATGATGGCGGAGATTCGCCCTTCGGAAGTCTCTACGTGGCGGATGAGGGCTTCCACCACCTCGACCGGTGACACTTCGCGAGCCCTAAACAGTTGAATCATTTCAACTGCAGTCAGGTCGGACAGGGGCGGAACAGCGCTGATCGTCTGCGGCTCGATATTGCCGTGCAGGAACTCTGGTGCGGCCAGTGCAGCTTCATCCAGCCACGCTTCCGCATCTCTCGGAGATCTGTTCGGCATGGTCTCGAAAGGATGTCGCTGACCCGAGACACCAAGGGCTGGATATTCGTCCTGACTCAACTCGTCACCTCCTCTTTCGTCGACAGTCGGAACACATCGAGCATCGATCTCGACCCGGGCATCACTGAGATCTCCTGCGCCTTCGTACCGAGAACTAGAGATTCCAAAGAGCCTCAAAGTCCTCGCGGTAGCTTTCGACGATCGGGAAGGACTCTGTCGTCGAAGGGATGGTTTCAGAGGTCATCAGCCAGAGGGGCAGCTGAGCGTCAACAGTGGTCTCGATCTCTTCATCGAGATTCGAGCGGAAGATGATGTCGGCCGCAGAGAACACCATTTCGGGCCCCGGATAGGCGGTGGCTGCCACGACAACGTTGTCGTCGGCGATGTACTGCGCCACTGTCGGGTTCGGCGTGTCGGTGATGGCACGGACCCGGTCGGCGGCTCCTGTGTCCTTCAACGCGGACGGCACGCCAATTGCCATGTCACCGTACGATAGAACTACATAGTCGACATCGGGATTGGACTGAAGGTATGCGGCGATGTCCTGGGGAAGGGTCGTGCCCATGCTCTCGGTCGCAACTTCGAGCAGGTCCTGCTCGCAATCTGGGCAGAGGCGAGCATATTCGGTCTCGAATGCCTCAGATTGCGGGACCTGCGTGGGGAAGCCTGCCACCCGAACGAACACTGTGTTCGCCGTGCCCTCGCTGTCGGCGACGACCCAGGCGGCCTGAACGCGACCAACCTCTGTGTTTCTGTCGTCCCCATGACCGAGTACAGCAGTCAGCCCGTCTCCAACGTCGTCGTTCACCGAAATGTTGACAACAGGGATTCCTTCGGCTTCCAGAGTTGCGAGCTCCGATGCGAAGATCTCTTTCGGGAATCCGGAGGCGATGACGCCGGCTGGGCTCTGGGGATTCGAATTGACCACCTGCTGCCAAGCGTCCTTGATGGTCTCGGGCGTGAGTCCGGCTTGAATTCGAATAGATTCCCAACCAACGCTCTTTGCCACTTCGTCGACCTTGTCGCCGAGCTCGGCACAGGCTGGGGCACCACATTCGACGAAGTAGAGGGTTCCATCCTGCGGAATGGAGCCCTGGATTTTGGTGTCAATATTCATGGCAGTCGGCCGCTCGGTCGCGGCAGAGACGATTTCGTCTGCTTCTGCGACCAGTGCCGTGCTCGGTGCGTCTGACCCGGCGCCCTCAGATCCGCCATCGCTGCTGTCGGAAGAGCAGCCGGCGGCTACCAACACGACAGTCAGTGCTGCCGCCATCCAAATGGTCAAATGCCTCTTCATGTGTGTTCTCCTACGTTGGTCTGAGTGATGGTCACGATTCGTGCTGTGATGGTCTTCCGTGGGGGTTCTCATCGCGGTATTCGATCTCCAGTGAAGAGCGACACGAACCGAGTGTTCGTCCAGCCCTCGGCATAGGGAAAGACGAGAGTGTCGGTGTACTTGACGTGGCTGATGAGCCATCGTCCATCGTGGAACTCGAACGAGCTCTCGTACCACGCGACCTCAACCAGGTCGTTGACTGGCTCTCGCGTTGAGATGAACTCGAGGGCGTGCCACCGTCCGTCCGCTGTCTGGAGGTCGTCGGAGATACGGATCTTGGGATTGGTGACGTAGTGAACCGTGAAGCTGAAGGACTCAGGCAGTCCTGACAGCATTTCACCGATGGCGGAACGCCCGTGGACCGGCTCCAGCTCTGAGTGGTTCCCCTTGGGCTCCCAGATTGCATCCTCTGTAAAGAGGGCCTCCATCGATTCTCGCCGTGGCTCGCGATCGACCAAGTACAAGTACTCGGCCATCAGATCGCCTACCTCGAATCGGGCCTCAAGCCGCGCGATTCGCTGATCAGTGCTCGAATTCACGAACCCCCCCTGATTTTTTGCTAGCAGTCAACAGATACTAGAAGTTTTAAATGTTATATACACTTGGATTGGCTGTCAAGGATCCCGCTGTGCGAGCAGATGAGAGAAGAGGCGTTTTGCGTCGCTCGATGCGCGTACACCCAAGAACGCGCTGATCGGACGAGCTCACGGCGCGCCGTGAACTCCAGTGGTCAGCAGAGTGCGAGCATCGTCAGGAACTGAACATGGCGACATGGCGGCGTCGACGAACACGGCGGTGAGAACCAGGTTCGCCACGACCGTGTCTGAGTCAGTCGAGCTGAAGCTGAACGACAGCCCGAAGGACGTTCGGCCGATGGCCTGCAGGAACATCGCACACGAGATGAGGTCATAGGGCCGTGGAGCGCTGAGGTAATCGCACGCCACGCGGCGCACCACGAATCTAGGTCCCACGTCGAGCTCGCCGATGGGCCGACCCTGCATGTACCACCACTCGCCGTGCGCTCGTTCAGCCCATTCCAGGTAGGTTGCGTAGTAGATGATCCCGGCCGGGTCGCACTCACCGAAGGCCAGGCGAAACTGCAGCGTGTGCAACGGTCGCCCCGTGAGCACCGGCAGGTTCTGCACCTAGTAGGCATTCGGGTCGAGTTGCACGGCTTCGGGCACGGGGTGCTGGTAAAGCTCCGATGCGTTCTGCCACGTGATCCGCCGGATGTCGTCGGCGGGGAGGTCGCCGATCTCCTCGTGGATCGTCTGCTGGCTGTGCGGCCACGTGGAGTCGCAGTGCGGATAGTCCGACTCCACCATGATGTTCTCGATACCGATGCGTTCGCGTTGCACGAACGAGGACTGGTCCTCGACCGCACAGAACCAGAAGTTGCGGCGCAGCACTTCTGCGGGCGTCAGCTCCGCTCCGAGCGCGGCCCATGTCCCGTACATCTCGTGATAGCTGAGCATGTGATCCAAGCGGTCCAGCAGACCCGCCACCCAACCGATGCCACCTTCGGACATGCAGATCTTCAGATCAGGGAACCGTACGGGCAACCCCGAGTAGATCCAGTCGACCGCTGCATAGATCGCGTAGGCGAAGAAGAGCACCCCTGCGACGTCAGGCGGTGCGTCATCGGTCGTCGTCGGCGCGGAACCCGACGAACCGATGTGTAGGTTCACCACCGTCCCGGTCTCGGCGCACGCCCGCATGAACGGATCCCAGTAGCCGGAGTGCATCGTCGGCAGCCCGAGGTTGGCTGGGTTCTCGCTGAAGGTGACCGCATGGAAGCCACGTTCGGCGTTCTCGTAGATCATCTCGGCTCCGACCACGGGATCGAGCAGCCAAGGGATCTGACACGGGATGATGCGGCCGGGGTACGTGCCCGCCCACTCCTCGCTGTGCCAGTCGTTCCAGGCGCGTACCGTCGCCATCGCCAACTCGGGGTCGCTGGTGACCTGTTGCAGTCGCTGGCCGGCGAATCCAGGCAGGAAGGACGGGAAGTTGAGCGAGGCGTAGATCCCGTTCAGATCCATGTCCGCGACCCTGGCGTCGATGTCCCACGCACCCCGCCGCATCTCGTCGAAGCGCGCCGGTTCGAATCCGTACTCCGACACGGGCCGGCCGACCACCGCGTTGAAGCCGACGTTGGGGAGTTCGTTCCCGTCGTAGACCCAGACCTCCGGACCACCGGCGCCGCGCTCGACGATACGCGGCGCACGATCCACGAACTTCGCCGGCATCCGCCCCTCGAACGTGTGCGGGGGCTCCACGATGTGGTCGTCCACCGAGATCACCGTGTAGCGACGCTCGGCGCGTTCGGGTTCCGGCAGAAACGTGACCTGGCGACCCTCGCCGGTCTTAGCAGTAGTGAACGACAGGTCTGCGGACATTTCGTCAAGCGACTTCACTGGGAACCTCTTCTCGTTGGCGGGAATTGTCAGATCGGTGCTGCGTCAGCGCAGCACGTCAGGCTGGGTCTTCAACACGGAGCGCACCGCTCCTGCCCAGTACACGTCGGCCGCGCGCTCGATCAGCGATTCACGTACACCGACCATTGCAGCGTTGGTCATCTGTAGTGGCTCCCGCCCGGTGACGAGGGCGTCGTAGGTCATTCGACAGACCCGGTCGATCGAGGCGGCACGATATGTCGCCTGCTGCAAGTTCTCCCCTGTGACGATGACGCCGTGGTTGCGCAGAATCGCCACATTGGAGGACCCGATCTGGGCGGCGAGCTCCGAGGCGAGAACGGGCGAGTCGATCTCGCCCACGTACTCCTCGACCCAACAGATGTCATCGAGGAAGAGGGATCCGGTCTGGTGCAGCAGCTGCGGCAGCACTCCGAGCGCAGCGAGCACACTCGCGTAGTACGGGTGGTTGTGGATGACGACCCGCGCATCGCTGCGAACGCGATGGAGTTCTGTGTGGATGTGTACTGCGGGCGTGACGTCCCAACGGCCGGCCTGGACCTGCGCATCCTCGTCGACCTCGCAGATGTCCGAGGCAGCGATCTCCTCCCACCACAGACCCCACGGGTTGATGAGCATGTTGGTCTGACCGTCGCGCTGCCAGGTGATGTGGCCCGCAAGGTTCTCCGAGAACCCCGCTCCGCACAGCAGTCGGAAGGTACAAGCGAGCGCCTGTTCGTCGGTGAGGTCAACGCCGATCGGTGGGGTCACTGACGGTGCCCAGACAGCGGTACCACCACGTCGAGGGCTCTCGGCCAGCTCGTCTGGCGCATCGGGCGTTGCCCGAGCATCGTCGATCATCGTGCTCCTTCGTAATCTTCGGTTGACTCGTGCTGGAGTTGTCTGCGGATCACTTCGCGGAGCTCCCCCTTGGCGACCTTTGCGCCGGAGGAGCGGGGAAGCTCGTCGAGAACGATCAGACGCTCTGGATAGAGCTCCTTGGACACACCCAGCGCTGCAAGGTGCTCGGTGAGATCGTCGAGGGTCGGCGCTGTCTCGCCGTCGACCAGTTCGACGAACACGCACACCCGTTCGCCGAAGACGGCGTCGGGCATAGCGACCGCCGCCGCGTGTGCGATCGACGGGTGCGTGATCACGTCTGCCTCGACCTGTGGGGCGCTGACGTTCTTGCCGCCACGGATGATGAAGTCCGATGTTCGCCCGACCACGGTCAGGTATCCGGCGTCGTCGATTTCGCAGATGTCGCCCATGAGCATCCAGCCGTCGGCGGTGAACAACTGGTCGTTGGCGACGGGATCGTCCAGGTAGCCGACGCTCGTGGCAGGGCCCTTGCAAGCCGGCTGGCCACGTCCCGTCTCGGTTACATCCTCAGCGCCGTCGAAGAGTCGCACCTGCATCTCCGGTACGACTCGACCTGCGGTCCGCAGCCGTTGCTCCGGTGTGTCGGACAGGGTCGTTCCGCTCAGCAGGCCGGTCTCGTTCGACCCGTAGAACTGCAGGATCGTGACGCCTGTGCGTTCTTCGAACTCGCGGGCCTGCACGAATGGCACGGCCTCGCCGCCGGTGAACATGACCCGGAGCGAGGAGAGGTCGTGCTGCGTGAGCCGGGGGGAAGCCAGCATCATGAGGAACTGGGTGCTCACGCAGCACAGAACGGTGACGCCGTCACGCTCGATCGAGGCGAAGGCGTCGTCGGGATTGAACCGCTCGAGAAGAACAGTGGTCGCTCCGAGGAGTAACGGGGTGACGTGAGATGTCCACTGACCGAACCCGAACGGCGCCGGTACTGCGGCCAGAAAGATGTCGTCACCGGTGAGGTCGCCGTTGGCTGTCGCCTGCTGATGGAAGTAGCGCCACCTGTTCTGCGTGTGCACGACACATTTCGGCATGCCGGTGGTGCCAGACGTGGAGTTGATGAGATAGAGATCGTCGGCACCGATACGGAGCTCGTCCCAGCCCTGCTGGTCGCGTCTCTGCGAGCCCCCGGCCTCGACCGGTTCACCATCGAGACGGAGAACCTCCTCGTCGTCGAGATCGACCACCAGGTGACGGACCGCGACATCGGACCCGACCGCGCCGAGGACGGCGCTAGCGTCGTCGCTCCAAGCGACTCCTCGGGTGACCAGCACCGACGCTCGGGTTCGCTCGAGCAGATGCACCAGCTCCCGACGGCCGGCGCGGGCGCCGAGACCCACGATGGTGCACCCAGCGCGTTCTGCGGCCAAGAACGCTGCATGCAGCTCGGGGCAGTCTGGCATCCACACCGCAACCCGGTCGCCCGGTCGGAGGCCGACGGCGACGAGGCCGTGGGCAAGCTGCGTGACTCGATCCTGCAGCTGGCGCCAAGACCATTCGCCAGTCTCAGACGAATATGCGACTGCTGTGGGCCGGTCGTCAGCGTGAGATGCGACGACTTGATCGATCGTTGCGTCGGACCACCATCCAGCGTCCCTGTACGTCGAAGATGTCTGCGCGTCAACGATCGATCGGAACTCCGTGGTGTCCATCATTCCCCCTGCACCGATTCCCCCTGCACGGGGTCATCAAATGTTTTAGAACATTGGAAGGTTATGAGTCAAGGGTGACTGACGCCGTACACTCCGATCGGTAGAGGAGGCTTGGCGTGAGCAACAATGCAACTGCCGACGGCACCACGGCGCGACCCCCGGTGCGTTTCCAGCGTCTGGCCGAACAGGTGGCCGACGACCTGCGGGGACGGATACTGCTGGGCGATCTCGCTGACGGGTCGGAACTACCCGTGGAGGAAATGCTCCGCGCCGAGTACCCCGTCAGCAAGCCGACACTGCGCGAAGCGATGCGGGTGCTGGAGGCCGAGGGACTCGTGACGGTGCGCCGTGGCAGTATCGGCGGCGCCGTTGTGCACCGCCCTGCCGCGGCCAACGTCGCTTACACCCTCGGACTCGTTCTCGCGTCCAGACAGGTGGACATCGGCGACGTCGGAGCAGCGCTCCGTGAGGTCGAGCCGGCGTGTGTCGCCGCGTGCGCCGAACGCACCGACCGATTGAAGGTCATCACTCCGGTCCTACACGACCTCCAGCAGCAAGCGCACGACGTCGTTGACGACCTCGTCGCCGTCACTGCACTGAGCCGTCGTTTCCACGAGGCAATCGTCGAGCTATGCGGCAACGAGTCGCTCTCCATCCTGGCTGGCGCTCTCGAGTCCCTCTGGTCGACCCACGAATCGGAATGGGCCCACCGTGTCGTCCAGGACATCACCATCCCGGTCGAGGAACGACTGACCGCTCTAGCGGACCACGAGCAACTGATCCGCCTCATCGAGGACGGTGACGCCGAGAAGGCACGGCGCTTCGCTGCCCAGCACCTCCAGACGTCACAGACCTACCCCAAGTCACACGGGCCGAGCATCGACTCCGACGCGGTCCGCCGATCCTTCGTCAGCATGGTCGACCGGACCTGACGCTCGAGTTGGCAGCGATGAAAGCCCGGCGTCACGAGACCGATCTGCCGAGGTCAGAACTGCTCGAAGAATCTGTTCCGACTGTCGGCCCCTCGATCTAGCATCGAGACATACCTCGTCGCTGGATTGCAGCGTCCTCTATCTCGACTGAATGAGAGGAGTGACGCCATGGACATCCTCGAAGTAGGTCCCCCGCAGCGGACGACAGGCGAGCCCTGTGCCGCTTGGTTGGAGCGCCACCACTCAACGTGACCCTCAGCGAAGTGGGGCCCGGAAAGCCCGGTGAGGATCGCTGGTGTCGGAGGAACGCGGGGTCCCGATTCCCCACTGTGCGTGCTGCACGGTGAGTTCGGAGGAGAGGCGGGGTGAGGCCGGACGCCCTGACTCCCTCTTGGAAGGAGTGATCTGCCGACAGCAATGGATTCACTGCTGGAGCGGAAGCAGTCCGGGACCAGAGGGATTCGGGGCTCATGGCACACAAGTGCCAGACGCGTCTGGCGAGTAAGCGGCTATGTCAGCTTCGCGTAGCCGTTTGCTGACAACACTGGTACCCTGTCAGGCATGAGCCGAACAAGCATCGCTCTGGCAATCCGTAAGCAGGTCCTCCCCTCGCGCGATCGCTTCTGGCGTCCAGAGGACTTCGACGCATCGCCGGATGCGGTCGCAAAAGCGCTCTCTCGGCTCGCGAAGACCGGAGAGCTCCGGCACGTTCGGCGGGGGCTCTACTGGCGTGGAGCGCCAACCCGACTCGGCATGGCTCCCCCTCCGCCTGATCGGTTCGCCAACGAGATCATTGGCGGCCCAGGCACCGGCCCTGCCGGTTGGAGCGCGGCGCTTGCGCTCGGTCTGTCGACGCAAGTGCCCCGGCGCGAGACCATTGCAGTCCCGGGACGAATCCCGCGGAATCCCGGTGCCATCCACTTCGTGAGTCGCGCGGCGAGCACGAAGCGTCGGGATGAGCGGCTCCGCCCCGTTGAGGTCGCACTGCTCGAGGTACTCCGAGATTGGGACGCCATTGTGGAGGTCCCCACGAGCGACGCGGTCGGTCGGATCGAGCGTCTCGCCGACACCGGAGTGATTCGCCTCGATCGGCTGGTGCGGGCGTCGACTACCGAGCCGCCGCCTGTTCGAGAACGCCTTCGCGATCTTCTCGACGCGCTCGGTCGACCCACCGACGCTGAACGCGTTCCGCCGGCTCGCAGCAAGTCGGTACGTCGTGATCTCGCGCTTGCGCGTTGACGGGTGCCTCTCTTCCGCGACACCGGCGAGTTCGGGCCGACTCTCGACGCGGCTGCGGAGCAACTCGGGATCAGCACCACCGCCATCGAGAAGGACTACTGGGTGAGCGAGGTACTTCGCGTGCTGGCACACGACTTCGAGGGGGACTTCATCTTCAAAGGCGGGACGAGCCTTTCGAAGGGGTACCACATCGTGGAACGCTTCTCGGAGGACATCGACGTCCTTGTCCTGCCGGGCGAACGTGGGCGCAACGCGACAGACACGTTGATGAAGGCGATGGGCGCGGCCGCCGCTGCCGGCATCGGCGGCGTCGCGTCTTCAGTCGGAGGATCAGAGACCGGTCGACACCGCTCGTACGAGGTGGTGTACCCCGCAACCCGGAAGGCAACGAGACTCATCCGCACGGGCGTACTGCTCGAAATGGGCGTGAGGGGCGGACCACACCCTCACGAATCCGTCCCGATCACCTGCCTTCTCGGCGACGTGCTCGACGCCGAAGGAACCGACCTGACCGAGTTCACGGACCTCGTACCGTTCACGGTCCTCGTGCTGCACCCGGCGCGCACCCTCCTCGAGAAGCTCGTCCATATTCACGCAGCTGCCCAAGCGCTCGTGTCAGACCCGGCTTGGCAACCCGACGCGCGGAGTGGCCGACACTGCTACGACGTGTTCCAGCTTCTCGGCGACGACCGCGTGCTCAACCTGCTCGGAGAGCGAGAGCAGGTCCAACAGATACTCGAAAGCATCGACGAGATCACGCGCGACTACTTCGGCGGTGGCGACGAGACCGAACTTCGCCTGTCCGGCGGCTTCGCGACGAGTCCAGCCTTCGATACCGGTACCGACGTCTCGCTACGGCTGCGCGACGCGTACGAGACAACGATGCCGAAGCTGTACTTCGGCACAGGCCCGCTGCCCACGTGGGACGCGGTCTGCGGCCGGGTTGCAGACCGGAGCGCGCTGGTCTGACCCCGCCAGCCGACCTGCTCGCAGTGTCGGAGGAACGCGCGGTCCTGATGGCCGACGAGCTCATCTCCGGGGGGAACTCGATTCAACGACCCTCTGAGACGAGCCGCGCGTGCTCGGATCAGGCCACGTCAAGAAGTCGCGAAGAGCCGGCGGTCTACCGCTGATCTCCACGCTCTTGTCGGCAGACCGGTGCTGCAGGTTCTCATGCATCGACCGCATACAGCTGCCACGGATCCGGGACTCCTTTCAGCGTGTGCTCCCCACGGTCGGTGAAGCGGAGGCCAGACCCGGTGGTGAGATCCTTGACGGTGCGTGTCGCCAGCACCTCGCCCGGCTCCGCCAGCGCGGCGACTCTGGCTCCGATGTGCACGGCAATGCCGGCGATATCGTCGCCTTGGAGTTGGACCTCACCGGTGTGCACACCGGAACGCACGTCGACGCCGATGCTCCCGGCCCCGCGGCTGATGGCCACTGCGCACGCCACGGCCCTCGCCGGCGCGTCGAATGTCGCCAGGAAGTCGTCTCCCCGCGTGTTGACTTCACGACCCTGGTGTTGGACGAGCTCGGTCCGTACCAGCGCGCGGAATTGGTCGAGGGTGTCTCGCCACTGCCCATCACCGGCCGCGACCGCTCGCTCGGTGGAGCCGACGATGTCGGTGAACAGCACGGTGGCCAGGACGCGCTCGGCTTGCGAAACGCGGCGCGTCCCCGTCACGAACTCCTCGATCTCGTCCACGAGCGCGTCGGATTCGCCGGCCCAGGGCGCGTAGTCCGCACCGGGGAGTTCGACGAACGTGGCTTGTGGAGCATGGTCGGCGACGTAGCGACCGAGCGCCACCGGCATGAAGAGACAGTCCTTGCGGTGCAGCACGAGCACCGGCATCGAGAGCTTCGCAAGGCGGGACCGGACGTCGGCGAACACGGTCATCTCGACGATCGCCCGGGCGGTGGCGGGACTCGCCGCCCTTCCCGCCCGCAGCCACCAGGCTCGGTAGGCCGCGTTGTCGCTCAGGCTCGGGGCGATGAGAGCAAGGTCGTCCCTTCCGTCCAGTTCCGGTGGTGACCACGCAGCGTCGGGATCCGTGTTCTGAGCGAGGAAGGAGTCGACGAGACCCCTGGGGTGACCGTCCGGGTAGTCGTCGGCAGCGACGACCCTCGCGAAGGAGTTGACGAGGACGAGTCTTCTGACGAGCGACGGCCAGGTCGCTGCAAATTCGATCGCGACTGGACCACCTCCCGCGTCTGCGACGATGACGACGCCGTCCTGGCACTCGGCCTCGACCAGGGCTCGTACGTCTCGAGCCGTCTCCTCCACGGTTGGTGGCTGCGCCGGATCGAGCGGATCCGATCCTCCGACACCACGCACGTCGAAGCGGATGAGCCGGGCGAAGCCGGCGAGTCGCTGGAAGTAGTGCGCGACGTGAAACTCTTCGTCGAGAGCATCGATCGAGATCGTGGATGTCGATACGTACAGCACGTCGACCGGTCCCGACCCGAGGACCGAGAACGCGAGGTACCTTCCGGACCGTTTGACATAGCCGGATCGGGCGTCCATTGGATCAGTTTGCTCGCATCCGCGCCCCTCGCCGCAACACCGCTCGAACCGCCACCGGAAGCCACCCCGGATGCTTGCCGCCCAGCGGCCCCTAGCGAGAGAGGCGACCGTGCGCTTCACGAAGCTCGCACTGGGTGTCGGAGGAACGCGCGGTTCTGATTGCCCACTGTGCGGGCTGCGCGGTGAGTTCGGAGGAGAGGCCGCGTCAGCCTGGGCAGTCCCTACCGCCCTCTTCAGCAGATGAGCTGGGCGAACTGTTCCATGAAGCTGAGGTAGGCGTCGAAGCTGTCCATGCCGGGGGAATACTGGACCTCGATGAAGACCTCGTCTGCCCCGATCTGGGCGCATCGGCGGGCATCGTCGACGATCTGTTCGGTGGTGCCGGAGAACGGCTGGCGGTCTTCGCTGTCGGGCAGCTCCCCGACGATGTTGCAGTTCGCCCGGACGATCAGGCCGATGTCCGAGGGCGGTCGGCCTTCGGCTTCGGCCATGGTCTTGATGCCTTCGTACATCTCGCTCATGGCCTGGATCGGGATACCAGCAGGTGTCCATCCGTCAGCCCTGGCTGCGATGCGGGCGAGGCCAGCTGGTGAGTAGGCGGCCAGGTACACGGGTGGTCGGGGACGCTGGACGGGTACGGCCTCGAATACCGATGCCGGCATCGAGATGAACTCACTCTCGTGAGCCACGGTTTCGCCGGCCCAGATCTTGTCGAGAACGTCCAGTGAGTCCTCCATCCGCTTGGCCCGGCCGGTCCACGGTGTGTTGGTGACCTGGTATTCGTCAGGTGACCAGCCCAGGCCGAACCCGGCGACGAGGCGCCCGTTCGCCAAGATGTCGATCGTGGTCAACCGACGGGCCAACAACACCGGGTCGTAGATCGGCAGGATGAGCACCGCCGTCCCGAGTCGCAGGTTGGTGCTGTGCGAAGCCGCGTAGTTCAGTGTGTCGAGAGCATCGAGGTTCCGCCGCCACATCGGCGACAGCATGCCGTCGCCGGCAGGGAACGGCGCCTGAGGAGCGGTCGGCCAGAGCACCCGATCGTTGACCCAGACGCTGTCATACCCGAGCTCCTCGGCGCGGCGAGTAGCCGTGGCGATCTGGTCGGGACCGCCGAGGGTGAGCCTCCCCCGGGTTGGCGGACACCCCAAGAACGTCTACGTCGAGGAAGGGTCTCTCGTCCCCGGTCTCGACGTGTGGCTTGCCTCACTGTTCGACGAGGACCACGCCGACGACACCTGCGCTGTACTCGCCGGGGCCTCTGAGCCAGATCCCGACGTCGAGAGCGAGCAGGCGACCTACGAGCCGCCATCGCCGACTGCGACCGCAAGCCCTCCGACTATCGGGCCCTGCTCGACACCGGGGATGCCGTGACCGTCGCCGCTGATCGGATCGACGACACCCAACGGGAACGCAAGGCACTCGAGCGGCAGCTCGGCTAACAGGTCCCCAGCGGCGAGATGACGCCCGAACAGGTCAAGGCGCTCGTGAAGGCCCTGCGGGACATCGTCGATGTCCTCGCTCGCGCCGAGCCCGCGGATAGAGCCGAGTTCTACAGCCAGCTCGGGATCTCGCTCAGCTACGACCCTGACGGAACGGTCTCCGTGCCGGCGCAACCTCGTGGGGTACAAGCAAGTACGTGTCGGAGGAACGCGCGGTCCTGATAGTCGACCGGTGTTGCGCGGCGAGCTCGACGCGGTGGCGGTGTAGGAGTTACGCGACGTCGAGGAACCGGCGTAGGGCTTCGCGGATGACCTCGCTCGTCGTCGTGGAGTCGACCGCCGCGCGCGCCTCGACGGCGGCGCGCAGCTCGAGATCGATGC
>Ga0209587_1000434_pt1 | contig 20473 bp, 17 predicted proteins | sample NGEPerD_2_FD_184512 | JGI IMG/M metagenome (GOLD analysis project Ga0209587, IMG submission 184512) | Arctic peat soil microbial communities from the Barrow Environmental Observatory site, Barrow, Alaska, USA - NGEE PermafrostL1-D... | ecosystem: Environmental > Terrestrial > Soil > Wetlands >... | reverse complement strand
AAGGGGTGGGCGATATATCGGGGCGATATATCGGATAGGATGAAGTCGTGAAAACATCTGGAATGCTCGAGCTACCCGTCCTCGGCCTCCTGAAGAGCCGGGACATGCACGGCTACGAGTTGCGCAAGCAGCTCACCGCGATGCTGGGGCCGCTGTGGGGTGTGTCGTGGGGATCGCTTTACCCCACCTTGCGCCGGCTGGCGCGAGCGGGGGCCGTGGTCAAGCTCACCGACGACCCCCTGGTGGGCCCCCAGAACCGCAGCAACCAACGCCGCCGCACCGTCTACCGCCTTACCCCTCACGGAGAAAAGCAGTTCGTCCAGCTCCTAGAGGAGACGGGGGCGCCGGTGGATCAGGAGCGCTTCTCACTGCGGCTCGCCTTCTTCCGCTACCTCGATCCCGAGATTCGGCTGGCACTGCTCGAGCGGCGCCGCGCCTACCTGCAGGAAAAGCTGGCGCAGTTCAAGGCAAACCTCCCCGACTACAAGGGCCGCATGGATCGCTATTCGCTGTCTCTTCAGAGCCACGACATGGCGGCCACTCAGAACGACATCGCCTGGATAGACGAGCTGATCGTCAGCGAGAAGGAATCGGATAACCACGCTCGGAGCGATTGAGCTGCGGCCCCAACGGGCCGCCCGGGGAACCGGGGGAAACTGGAGAAGAAAGGAAGATGACATGGGTAGAGTGAGAGTTGGGCTGGTGGGGGTCGGCAACTGCGCCGCGGCACTCGTGCAAGGGGTCGAGTACTACGCCAAGGCGCGCGCCGAGGAGCAGGTGCCCGGGCTGATGCACGTCAACCTCGGCCCTTATCACGTCTCCGACGTCGAGTTCTCGTGCGCCTTCGACGTCGACGCCACCAAGGTGGGAACGGATCTGTCCGAGGCCATCTGGGCCGAGCCCAACAACACCACGAAGTTCTCGGACGTGACCCCTGCCGGAGTGATGGTGCAACGCGGCCCCACCGCAGACGGGCTCGGCACCTATTACCGCCAGGTCATCACCGAATCCACGGCCCAGCCGGTGGACGTCGCCCAGGTGCTTCGTGACACCGACACCGACGTGCTCGTCAACTACCTCCCGGTGGGATCCGAGCAGGCCGCCGTTTACTACGCGGAGCAGGCCCTCAAAGCTGGGGTGGGGTTCGTCAACTGCATGCCGGTCTTCATTGCGAGCACGCCCTCATGGGCGCGCCGCTTCGAGGAAGCGGGAGTACCCATCGTCGGCGACGACATCAAGAGCCAGGTCGGAGCGACGATCTCGCACCGGGTGCTGGCCAAGCTGTTCGAAGACCGGGGTGTGGTCATCGATCGGACCTACCAGCTCAATTTCGGCGGCAACATGGACTTCATGAACATGCTCGAGCGCAGCCGGCTGGAGTCGAAGAAGATCTCCAAGACTCAGTCCGTCACCTCCCAGATAGCGCGCGGCATCGATGCGTCGGACATTCACATCGGGCCTTCCGATCACGTGCCCTGGCTGGAGGATCGCAAGTGGGCCTACATTCGGATCGAGGGCCGCGAGTTCGGCGACGTGCCCGTCTCCATGGAGCTGAAGCTCGAGGTGTGGGACTCCCCCAACTCAGCGGGGGTCGTGATCGACGCAGTGCGGTGCGCCAAGCTCGCCCTGGATCGCGGCATCGGAGGTCCTCTGGTGGGCCCAAGCTCCTACTTCATGAAATCGCCGCCTATTCAGCACTCGGACTCGCAGGCGCACGACCTGGTCGAGGCCTTTATCGCGGGACCGGGCTCGGGCAACGGCGCTCACCGTAACGGGCACGGGCCCGGCGTCGCCGCGCCTGCTTCGGCTGCGGGCACCGGCAGCCCTTAAGGCACGTCCGGACCCCTAAATGAGGAAGGCCATTGCAGCGCGCCTTCCCGGGGTGAGGCGCGCCGCCACCGGCGAGCATGAGCGGTGGTCTGAATGGATCGGGCGCGACTTCCGGCGGCTCCTCGGCGCCCAATTCGCCGCCCAGGCGGCCGACGGCGCCTCCCAGGCCGTCATCGCCAACATCCTGGTGCTGGAACCGCTGGGACAGGGAACCTCGGGACGCGTGCTCGAGGTCAGCGTTCTTACTCTCTTGCCATACTCATTGATCGCTCCCTTCCTGGGAGTGTTCGTCGACCGCTGGGCCCGTCGCAGCATCCTGATAGCCACGAGCGCCCTGCGAGTGTTCCTCCTCGGCGCCGCGATCGCGGCCCTGGTGGGGGGCGCCGCCGAAACCACTCTCTACGCGGTCGCCTTGGTGCTGCTGGGCCTGGGGCGCCTCTTCCTCACCGCCAAGGGCGCCTCCCTACCCCTGACTCTTCACGAGCAGCACCTGCTGCAGGGCAACTCGATCTCGGGAGGAGGGGGCATGATCGCCGCTCTGGTGGGCGGAGTCGTGGGGCTGGCGGCAATCGCATTCAGCGGTCCCGCCCCCGCTCTCGGGCTGGCCGCGGCCCTCTACGTTGTCTCGGCCGCCGTTGCAGCCACCATCGGGAGCGCTATGAGAGCAGATCGCCGCGAAAGCGCCGCTCTGTCGAAGGAGATCGCCCGAGTCGCCGGCGAGCTGTGGGACGGACTACGCCAAGCGTGGCGTAGAGCCCCCGTGCGCCTGCCCCTGGCGGCCATCTTTCTCCTCAGAGTGGTCGTTATCTTCGTCGCCATAGCCACCATCCTCGTGATCAAGGAGCAGTTTCCGCAGACCGGGGACCAGTTCGGGCGGTTGTCGGTGAGTGCGCTGGCGCTCGGTGCGGCGGGTGTGGGGGCCTTCATAGGGGCCGCCACTGCCCCCCCGATCGGCGCCCGCCTGGAGCGCTCCGAGCTCATCCTGGTGGGTTTCGGAGTGTCGTCCCTGGGACTCCTCACCCTCGGCTGGATAGCCTCGCTGACGGCCATGCTCGTGCTGGCGCTCGTCACCGGCTACGGAACCTTCGTGGCCAAGGTTGCCGTCGACGCCCTCGTTCAGGAGGGGATGCCGGACGAATACAGGGGGCGGGCCTTCTCCCTCTACGACATCCTCTACAACCTCGCCAGCGTCGTGGCCGCAGGCTTTCTGGTCGCGTTCGGGGTGTCAGATGCGGTGCGTACACCGCTCGTCGCCGCCGGAGTCTGCTGCGTGGGGGCCGCGCTGGCGATGCGCACTGCGTTCAAGAAGGCGGGAATGCTGGGGGCAGCGAGATAGCCTGCCGGGTTTTGTGGGTCCCAGCGTCAACAAGACTGCTCTCGGGGACGCTCAAAACCGCTAGAGACCGCTCTCCCGGGCCCAATTGTCGAGCTCCTCGTAAACCTGCTCCTCAGGCAGGGGGCCGCGCTCGAGGCGCAGCTCCAACAGATGCTCGAGCGCCTGGCCTACGAGAGGCCCCGGAGGGATTCCGAGACGGGCCATGACCTGCTTGCCGTCGAGGTCGGGCCTCAGCTTGTCCAGCTCCTCCTGCTCGGCCAGCTCCGCGATGCGCTCCTCGAGCTCATCCATGCGCGCTGCGAGCTTGGCCGCTTTAGCGCGGTTACGGGTGGTGCAGTCCGCCCGCACCAGCGCGTTGAGGTCGGCGAGCAGGGGGCCCGCATCGCGGGCGTATCGCCTCACGGCAGAGTCACTCCAACCCAGACGATAAGTGTGGAAGCGGTGGTGCAGGCTGATCAGCTCCGCAACCGCGGCGACTGTCCTGCTCGGATACCGCAGCGCCTTCAGACGATCGGCCGCCATCCTCGCGCCCACCACCTCGTGATGGTGAAAGGAGACGCCCGAAGGCTCGATGCGACGGGTGCGCGGCTTGCCGATGTCGTGCAGCAGCGCCGCGAGCCTCAACTCCTCCTTCTGAGGAGCCTGCTCGAGGACGGCGAGCGTGTGCAGGAACACGTCCTTGTGCTTGTGGACGGGATCCTGCTCAAGCTTGAGCGCACTCAGCTCCGGCAAGAACAGCTCGACGATCCCGGTCGAATCCGCCGCCAGAAGGGCTGCGCCCGGAGAGTGCCCGCACAATAGCTTGGTGAGCTCGTATCTGATCCGCTCCGCGGAAACGGAGCCGATCAGCTCCTTGAGCTCTGTGATCGCCGCCAGCGTGCTCTTCTCGATGCCGAAGCCGAGCTGGGATGAGAAGCGGAAGGCGCGCAGCATTCGCAAGGGATCGTCGGTGAACGACAGTTTGGCGTCGACGGGCGTCTTGATGACACCGGCTTTGAGATCGGCGCGGCCCCCGAACGGATCGAGCAGCTCGAGATCTGAGAGCCTGATCGCCAGGGCGTTGATCGTGAAGTCCCTGCGGGAGAGGTCGATTGTGATGTCGTCGGCGAAAGAGACTTGCGGATGACGAGAGCCGGGCTCGTAGCTCTCGGTGCGAAAGGTCGTGATCTCGAAGCGAGCACCACCGAACAGCACGCCCACGGTCCCGTACTCGACTCCCTGCAGCCACAGGCCCTCTGCTCCGGAGGCGACGAGGGTGCGCGTCTGCTCCGGCCTGGCGTCGGTGCAGAGGTCGATGTCGCCGTGATCGCGGCCCAAGAAGGCGTCGCGCACCGAGCCGCCCACTACGAGGAGCTGTCGGCCTGAGGACTCGAAACGCCGTGCAAGATCCATCAACGGGCTTCCGGGGGCGGTGAGACGGGCGAGCGCCCTGCGCGCGGAGCCTTCGGTATCCCCTTGTGAAGTGTCAGACGACATGCCTCCAACACTAGGCTTTCTCCGGAGACCCCTATACGCTTGTGCTCCGCAGCCAAGCGGGGGAGGAACAGGGAATGAAGGTGATGAGAAGGGCGGGTCTGAGTAAGCGGTGGTCCCGTAGACCGTCGCTGAACAGAACGGCGAGGCTGATCGCAGCGACGACGGCTCTGCTTCTGGGGGCCGCTGCGTGCGGCACCGGGTCCGGAGGCGGCGACTCTCCCGGCGGCTCCTCAGCGGGTGGTGGAGGAGACAAGAAGGTAGTCAAGGCGGCGTGGGTCTACGTGGGGCCGAAAAACGACGGGGGCTGGACGACCGCTCACGACAACGGCCGGCTGGCGGTCGAGAAGGAGTTCGGAGACCAGGTCGAAACCGACTACGTGGAGAGCGTCCCCGAAGAGCCTGCCGCCGCGGCCCGGGCCATCGAGGGCTTTGCCCGCAAGGGCTACGACATCATCTTCACGACGTCGTTCGGCTTCATGGACCCAACTCTCGAAGTCGCCAAAAAATACCCCGACGTGCTCTTCGAGCACTGCTCGGGATTCAAGTCGGCGGAGAACATGGCGAACTACTTCGGCGCCATGGAGGAAGCTAAGTTCCTGGCGGGGATGGCCGCCGGTGCCGCGACCGAGAACGGGCAGCTCGGCAAGGTCAACGCCTTCCCCATTGCCGAGGTCATCCGGCTCACCAATGCGTTCATGCTCGGTGCTCGCTCGGTGAATCCCGATGCCACGATGAAGGTCGTATTCACGAACTCCTGGTTCGATCCTCCCAAGGAGAAGTCGGCGGCGGAGAGCCTTCTGGATGCCGGAGCGGATGTCCTCACTCAAGACGTCGACAGCCCCGCGACGGGGCAGGTAGCGGGGGCCGCGGGGGTGGACTGGGTCGGATACAACTCCGATGCGTCCAAGTTCGCTCCACAGGCGTGGCTGACCGCTCCGGTATGGGATTGGAGCGGCTACTACATCGACAGAGTCCAGTCCGTTATCGACGGGACCTGGAAGACGGGGAGTTACTACGGCGATCTGTCTGACGGCATCGTCGACCTCGCTCCCTACGGCGAGGCGGTCGACTCCAAGACCAAGAGCCAGATCGCCAGCATGCGCAAGAAAATCGAGTCCGACCAGTTCGAGGTCTTCCAAGGCCCGGTGCGTGACCAGGGCGGAGAGGTCGTGGTGGCCGAAGGCGAGTCTCCACCGCTCGAGGACCTGCTCAGCATGGACTACTTCGTAGAAGGGATCGAGAGCAAGCTGCCCTCCTCTTGACGTCGGCGATCGAGCTCCGGGGGATCGTCAAGCGGTTCCCCGGAGTCGTCGCCAACTCGGACATCGATCTCGAGCTCCGACGCGGAGAGGTGCACGCCCTGCTGGGAGAGAACGGCGCCGGCAAGAGCACCCTGATGAGCGTGCTTGCCGGCATCTACCAACCCGACGCCGGCAGCATCTTGATTGACGGGCAACCTGTCGCCCTGCGCTCGCCGCGCCACGCAATCGAGGCCGGCATCGCCATGGTTCACCAGCATTTTCGGCTCGTGAAACCGTTCACCGTGGCGGAAAACGTGCTGCTGGGAGCTCGCACGAGCTGGCGCCTGTCGCCCGGCAAGCTCGAAGCCGAAGTGGCCGATCTGGCGCGGCAGGCGGGGCTCAAGGCGTCTCCCTCGGCAAGAATCTGGCAGCTCTCGGTAGGCGAACAGCAGCGAGTCGAGATCCTCAAGGCCCTCTACCGAAAGGCCCAGGTGCTGATTCTCGACGAGCCGACCGCGGTCCTCACCCCGCAGGAGGCGGAGGCGCTGTTCGTGACGCTGCGGGCCATGGCCGCCGAGGGCAAGACGGTGGTCTTCGTAAGCCACAAGCTTTCTGAGGTCATGTCGGTGGCCGATCGCATCACGGTCCTCAGAGGCGGCAAACACGTGGCCACTCTGGAAACGGCCACTACCGATCAGCACCGGCTTGCTCACCTCATGGTGGGGCGCGACATCGCCTTCGAGTCTGCGCGCTCACCACGCGCTGCCGGCGAGGTACTGCTTCGGGTCGATGACCTCCACGCGCTCTCCGATCTGGGGCTTCCGGCGGTCAGAGGAGCGTCTTTGTCCGTCCATGCGGGAGAGATCCTCGGCCTCGCGGGGGTCGCCGGAAACGGCCAGCGCGAGCTCGCCGAGGCGCTCGCGGGCGCGCGCCCCCCAACTCGTGGACGAATCGAGCTGGGCGGGGTGGACCTGACCCGAGCCTCGGCGCGAAGAAGGATCGAGGCCGGGCTTGCCTACGTGCCCGAAGACCGTCTCGGAACCGGGCTGGTGGGCTCGATGGATGCGACCGCCAATATCATGCTGAAGAGCCTTCCGCAGTATCGGCGCGGCCCCCTGCTCGACTACCGTTCGGCGGCGCGACGGACCAGAGAGCTCGTCGAGCAGTTCGGCATCAAGATGTCCTCGCTCGACGCTCCCGTCCGTCTCATGAGCGGCGGCAACCTCCAGAAGCTTCTTCTCGCGCGCGAGTTGTCCTCCTCACCCCGAGTCGTGATTGCCGCCCATCCCAGCAGCGGTCTGGACGTAGGTGCCACTAAGTTCGTTCACGAGCTCCTCCTCGAGCAACGGGCTCAGGGTGTGGGCATTCTGCTCATCTCTGAGGACCTCGATGAGCTCTTGATGTTGTCCGACCGCATTGCGGTGATGTACGAGGGTGAGATCGCCGGGGAAGCTCCTCCGGACGAGGCCAACCTCGAGCGCATCGGTCTGCTCATGGGCGGCACGGCGGCCGCTGCGCCGAGGGCCGGAGGCGGCGGGTGACAGCGCCCGGCGGGCTTCGCCCCCGGCTCGTCAAGAGGTTGTTGCCGTCCCGCCGCATGCGCGTGGCGGTTCGTCTGATCGCCCTGCTCTCTGCGTTTGCAGTTGCCGGTATCTTCCTGCAGGCGACCGGGCGAGGGGCCGGGCCCGTCTACAGGGCGATGTGGACGGGGTCGTTCGGCAGCCCCTACGGGCAGGCCCAGACCATCCTCGCGGCAATCCCCCTCATATTCACGGCCTTGGCGGTCGCGGTCGCCTTTCGCATGCTGCTGTGGAACATCGGGGCCGAGGGCCAGTTCTACCTCGGCGCCTTCGGCGCCACTGCGGTCGCCTACGCCGCTCCCGACTGGCCCCGCCCTATCTTGCTCGGCGCCATGGTGTTGGGAGGGTTGATCGGTGGGGCGCTGTGGGGTCTGATCCCCGGTGCGCTGCGCGCCTTCTTCGGCACCAACGAGATCGTGCCCACCCTGTTGCTGAACTACGTCGCCATCTTGCTCGTCGATTACATGGTCAACGGGCCCTGGACCGATCCTGCGACCCTGGGGTTCCCTCTGGGAAAGCCCTTCTCCGAATCCGCCATCCTGCCGCTGGTCGGCAACACCGCCATCCATGCCGGGCTCTACCTAGCGCTCGCTGCGGCCCTTGTCGTGTCGCTGGTCCTCAGCAGGACCGCATGGGGCTACAAGATCAAAGTCATCGGCGCCAACACCCGCGCCGCCTCCTACGCAGGGTTCTCGATCCCGAGAAACGTGGTCGCGGTCATGCTGCTGTCGGGGGCACTGGCCGGTCTCGGCGGCATGGTCGAGGTGTCCGGGGTCGTGCACAAGATCCAGGCCAACATCTCACCGGGCTTCGGCTACACGGGGATCATCGTCGCCACCCTGGCTCGCTTCTCGCCTCTCTACATCGTGCCGATGGCGGTGTTGTTCGGGGCCCTGGTCGTTTCGAGCGTCGAGCTGCAGACGCTGGGCTTGCCCTCGGACATCGTGCTGATGCTCCAGGGCGTCATTCTGTTCTTCGCCCTCGCCGGGGAGCTGTTCGTCAACTATCGCCTAGTGTGGCGAGCGGGGGCCGTGAGCAATCGGCCCTCCACCCCCGCTTCGGCCTCCGAGCCGGCACCCGATCTGGAACCGGCCGGATGAGCTCCGAGCTCATCGTCACGATCTTCGTCGCCGGGATCGCCGCGGGCACGACGCTCGTGTTCGCCGCCGTCGGCGAGATCATCGCCGAACGTTCCGGCGTGCTGAACCTGGGAGTCGAGGGGATGATGCTGGCGGGCGCCGTAACGGGCTTCCTCGTCAACCGACAGCTGCGTGCGCCGTGGCTGGGGGTGGCCGCCGGGATCTCTGCGGGTGCGGCGCTCGCCCTGTTGCTGGCCGTCCTCGTCGTGAGCTTCAAAGCCAACCAGGTCGTCACCGGCCTCGCTCTGGTCATCTTCGCCATCGGCATGACCGGCTATCTCGGCGAAAGCGTGGTGGGCGTTCCTCCTCCGGTGACCTTCGAGCGGATTGCGATACCCGGCCTGGCTGACATACCCGTTGCGGGCCGAATCTTCTTTGCCCAGGACGCCCTCGTATACCTGTCCTATATCTTGGTTCCCGCCACCTGGTGGATCCTGTTCCGCACCCGGACGGGCCTCAACCTGAGAAGCGTCGGCGAGTCACCAGAGTCGGCCGATGCAGCCGGGCTCTCGGTCACCGGCACCCGTTACGCCGCCGTTGTTATCGGCGGCGCGTTTGCAGGGCTGGCCGGGGCCTACCTGTCGTTGGCTCGGGCCCCCAGCTGGGTACCGAACATGACCGCGGGTCGTGGCTGGATCGCCATAGCCCTCGTGATCTTCGCCACCTGGTCGCCGCTGAGGGCGGCGCTCGGCGGCTACCTCTTCGGCAGCGTCGAGGCGCTCGGCTTCCGGCTCCAGACGGTGGGCCTCGAGGTCAGCACGTTCTTCATCGCGATGATGCCGTACCTCTTCACGATCGTCGTCTTGGTTCTGATTTCGAGAGGCAGCGTGCAGCGGCGCCTGGCGGCGCCCTCGGCCCTGGGCAACGCCTATCTGCGAGAAGAACGCTAGGGCGAGCCGGGGCGCGTCGAGTGGTGGATAAAGGTCACTGTGTGACCACTGAGCACCACTCGACAACAAGGTCTCAAGAGATCGGCTGCAGACCCTCCTGCTTCAGCGCTATCTGGAAGTCGTGAGAGCTCGTCGCCGCGGCCATGGCGTCGTCCAGGGCGACCAGACCCGAGCGATAGAGGTTCAGCAAGGCTTGGTCGAACGTCTGCATGCCGTAGAAACCCGACTCGGCCACAATGTCGTGGATCAGGTGAGTCTGTTCGGAGTTCAGGATGAGGTCTCTGACGCGGCCGTTTGCCACCATCACCTCTACGGCAGGAACCAAGCCCCGGCCGTCGGCGCGTGCAACCAAGCGTTGGGACACGATCCCGCGCAGCGAGGCGGCCAGAGATACCCGGACCTGCTTGTGCTGATGCGGTGGAAAGAAGTCGATGACGCGATTGACGGTCTCTGAAACGTCGGTGGTGTGAAGGGTCGAGATCACGAGGTGACCCGTTTCCGCCGCCTGCAAAGCAGCGGTGACCGTTTCGGGGTCCCGAATCTCTCCCACGAAGATGACGTCCGGATCCTGGCGCATCGCCACGCGCATGGCCGCGGCGAAGTCCAGGGTGTCGTGCCCGATCTCGCGCTGGTTGACGATCGAACGGCGATCGGGATGGAGGATCTCGATGGGGTCTTCGATCGTCAGGATGTGGCACGAGCGCGACCCGTTGATGTGGTTGATCATCGCGGCGGTAGTGGTGGTCTTTCCCGAAGAGGTGGGGCCGGTGACCAGGACCAGCCCGCGTTGCTCATTCGCCAGAGACTTGACCACGGGCGGCAGTCCCAAGGTCTCGAAGGCAGGGCTACCGGGCAAGACCCGGCGGATCGCTATCGAGATACTGCCCCTCTGAGAGAAGACGTTGATCCGAAAGCGACCGAGGCCCCGCTCGGAAAACGCAAAGTCCACCTCGCCGCGCTCCTTGAAGAAGCTGGCCTGCTCGCCGGACATCAGCTCCATGGCCGTCCGCTCGCAGTCGGCCGCGCTGAGAGAGGGAAAGTGGGTCTTGGTGAGGCGCCCGCTCTCCCGGATGTAAGGAGGCCCCCCCGCCTTGACGTGCAGGTCCGAGGCCTTTCGATCCACCAGGTGGCGGAGATAGTCGCGGATGTTTGCCTTGCTTGTCGCGGATGCGCTCTCAGACACGTCGCTGCCTCTTTCTCAGAAGTGATCCACCGGCTTCCGTAGCATCGGCATACGGCTCGGGCAGTTGAGCGACAGGTGGGGGCCTGAGACCTACCGGGGATCGCGTTTCCTGAACGGCGGGGAGGGTATGAGCAGGTCATCGAACCAAGCGAAGCAACTGGAGGAGGGCATGGAAACCAACCAGAAGATGAGCAGGGCCGAAGCAGGTCGTAAGGGAGGCCGCTCGACCAAGGCCCGCTACGGTGGCGAGCACTTCGGCCGCATAGGCCGTATCGGAGGCAAGAAAGGTGGCGAAACGACCAAGAGCCGGTATGGCTCAGAGTTCTACCAGAAAATAGGAAAACTCGGAGGCTCCAAGTAACCTCCAGCTAACGGGTGCCCCGGCTCCCGTACCAAACTTCGGAGCCCTGCTCACCCCACGTGAGGATGCAGCTCAAGACTTGGCGGGGTGTGCCCCAAGCAATCCTGAAAGACTCGGGCAAGGTGGCTAGAGCAGTATGCCTATGCTTTGCGCCGTGATCACGGCCCGCTCTCTGATTTTGCTCGCACTTATTGGTGCCCTGGCGACGTTGTCCGGGGTCAGCCTTTCGCCTGCCGTCGCCTCGCAGGGCCCCTCCGACGCGGTTGAGCTGCGGGTCAGAGCCATGCCCATATGGCACCAGCCCGCTGATCCGCTCGACATCGAGGTCGAGGTCATCAACCGCTCGTCCGAGCCGGTTCGAAACTTCCGGCTCGTCGTGGGGGTGGAAGACCGGGTGACCAGCCGCACGGCTCTTCACGAGAGCTTCACCGAACCCTCAGAATTCCAACCCAGCTCATTCCCACAAGACATCCACGGGAGCCTGGCTCCAGCCCAGTCGCGCACGGTGCGTATCGGAGCCCGAGCCGGAAAACTCGACCTTCTCGAGGACTCTTCCGCTTCGGGCGTCTACCCCCTCACGATCACGGCCCAGGACCGCTCTACGTTCGAGCTGCTGGGGCGCCTATCCGTCCCCCTGATCTTTTATCCGCAGAAGCCGGAGCAGACCCTGAAGCTCGCCCTCGTGGTGCCCTTGAACGAAGTAGCAACAGTCGATGAGAGTGGGGAGTTCGTGACTGCCGCCCAATCGGGACGGCCTCCGCTGGAGGCTGCGTTGGAGCCCGAGGGGTGGCTCTCGGGCATGATGGGGGCACTGGCGGCCGCGCGGGACTCCGGGCTCAACGCCACCGTAGCCCCCACTCCCCGGCTGCTCGAGGAAGTGGCTGCTCTGGCGGACGGCTACCAGGATACCGAGGGTGTGCGCGGCGACGGTTCCGGGGCACAGGCCGCAGCGGACACCCTGCTGCGCTCCCTGCGGAGCTTATTGGGGAGACGAGGAATCCAGCGCCTTCTCGTCCCCTACTCGTGGCCGGACCTCCCAGCGCTGACCCACGCCTATGGAGACTCCGGCGGCGAGCAGATCGGCCGTCAGATCAAAGCCGGGCGGACGACGCTGGGTCGCACCCTGGGGCGCAGCTTCTCTCGGTCGTGGCTATTGGCGCCGGCCGGCCGGCTCGATGCCGCCACCGCCGAGACGCTGAGCCGGGGTGGCACCCGGCACCTGGTCGCCTCGCAGGACTCATTCACCGAAGGTTCTTTCGATCCCGAGTCCTCCGGGTGCCCGGATCCGTCGGCCAGCTTCACCTGTCCGGTGAGCGTCGCAACCGATGCTCAACATATGACCGGTTACCTCTCCGATCCCGACCTTCAGGAAAGGCTTGCCGAGATCGCCGCGCCGGGCCAGGAGAGACTCGATTTTCAGCGCTTCTTCGCCGAGACCTCCCAGATCAGAGAAGAGGCGCCGGGCCTCTCCGATCGGGTGGTCCAGACAACCCTTCCATCTCTCTGGCACCCACGCCCGGCGGCGGCGCGACTGCTCCTGGCCACCATGGCCCGGGCTCCCTGGATAGAGACGATCACTTTGGAGCAAGGGCTGCGGCTGGCCGACAGCCACAGAACGAAGGCCCTGGTAAAGCGCGCCGAGCGAGACGTGGACGAGCCCGCCAACAGCTACTGGACGGGAGTGCGGAGCGCCCAGTCCCTCACCGAGCACTTCGCATCGCTGTCGCCGCCGGAGGCCCTGCTGACACGGCTGCAAGAGGCCGTCCTGGTTGCTCAGAGCAGGTCTTGGTGGGTGAAAGCCGGAGCGCAGGAACTAAGCGGCGAGAGCTACATCGGAGGCACCACCGCCACCATCCAGAACGAGCTTGCAAAGATCGGCTTCATCGGAAAGGACGAGATCATCATGACCTCGCGAGAAGCTCCCATCCAGCTCGTGCTGTCGAACGACACCAACTACCGAGTGAGACTGACCATCGATCTGCTGTCCGACCGGCTCGTCTTCAAAGCGCGCCGCATCACCAAGACAGTCGCTCCCGGCACACGCCAGCTCGAGATCAGCGCGGTCAGCGAGACCAGCGGCGCCTTTCCGCTGGTTGCACGCATCGTGACCCCGGAGGGTTATTCCATCGCCGAAAAGCGCCTCACGGTTCGATCTACCGAGCTCAACGTTATCGCCGTGGGAATTACCGTCGGGGCCCTGCTGTTTCTCATCGTCTTCTACACAGTGCGTGCTTTGAGACCCGCCAGGGAGGGCGAGCCTGCAGCAGCCCCGAACTCTTGAGCCGACTCGCGCGCGCCACGGCGACCATGTCGGTCGGCACCGTCCTGTCGCGCGCCACCGGCTTGTTGCGTCTCATCGCGATCACCGCTGCTTTGGGAATCGCCGAGCCCGGCAGCATCGCTGACACCTACAACTACGCCAACACCGCGCCCAACATCATTTACGAGCTTGTGCTCGGAGGTGTACTTACCTCAGTTTTCGTCCCGGTGTTCGTGGAGCTCCTCAACAAGGAGGGTAATGAACGGGCCTGGCAGATCGCCAGTGCGATCATCAACGTCTCGCTCGTAGCACTTACCGCAGTGGTGATCGTCGGAGTTCTCGCCGCCCCCTACATAGCCGACTTCTACGCGCTCGACGTCGAAGGCAGCGCGCGAGCAGCCAAGCAGCAAGAGGCTATGACGCTGCTGCTCCGTTTGTTCATTCCTCAGATCATCTTCTACGGGCTGACGGCAATCTCGGCCGGGTTCCTCAACGCACACAAGCGTTTCGGCGCTCCCATGTACACACCGGTGCTGAACAATCTCGCGGTCATCGCCGTCTTTCTCTCCTTTCGCGCCGCGTACGGCACCGTCACCCTCGACCAGGTATCCAACGGCCAACTATGGCTCATCGGTGCCGGAACCACCGGCGGAGTCGCCCTCATGGCTTTGGCACAGCTACCCTTTCTGCGCGGGCTTGGCCGCTATCAGTTCACGATGTCGATCCGACATCCGTCGGTTACCAAGCTCGCGCGCCTATCTGTTTGGGTAATCGGTTACGTGGTGGTCAATCAGATCGGCTATCTCATCGTGCAGCGGTTGACTACCGCCGAGCCGGGCTCCTATTCCGCGTACGTTGCAGCGTTCACCTTCTTCATGCTTCCACATGGTCTTTTCGCCGTCTCAGTGATCACCGCGCTGCTGCCGGGAATGAGCGAAGCCGCTGTGACCGCGAGTTGGGATTCGTTTCGCCAGCAGCTCTCCACGGGGATCCGAAGCACCATGCTGTTGGTGCTTCCCGCTGCCGTGGGCTTCTACGTGCTGGCAGAGCCGGTCGTAGGCCTTCTGCTACGCAACGGAGCGGTCACCGGATCGTCGGTGGAGCTCGTTGCCGCAGTGCTGCGCTTCTTCGTTCTGGGACTGGTCCCCTTTTCGCTCTTTCAGCTGTTTCTGAGGGCGTTCTACTCACTCCACGACACCAAGACACCGTTTCAGATCAACTGTGTGGCGGTGGGGCTCAACACGATCGTCAATGTGGTCATGTTCGTCGTCTTCGACTTCGGCGTGCAGGGGCTCGCCGCAGGCCACGCCGTCGCATACACCTGTGGGGTCGTCCTCCAAGCCCGCTACCTCACCCGGCGCATAGGAGGGCTCGACGGCCCCCACATCGCTCGCAGCGCGGCAAAGATAGGAGCCGCCGCTGCCGGCATGGCCGCGTTCGTGTGGGGATCGTGGACGTTGGTCGAGCCGAGCTTCGACGGCCGGGGTCGCTGGCAACAGCTGGGACTGATGCTGATTCCGGTGGTTCTCGGAATCGGCTCTTATCTGAGCTTTGCCCGGCTACTCGGGGTCGAAGAACTCGACCTCGTCCGGGGGGTGCTGGCGCGCCGCCGCGGCCGCGACGGAGGCTAATTTCTTATTCGCGGCCCCCGTCGGCCGATACAGGGAACGATGAGCCCACTGAGAGACGAGCGCGGAGTGATCATCGACTGGCTGGCCCGGACCGTCCTGTTCCTGGCGCTGTTGGGTCTGGTGCTGTTCGACGGTACCTCGGCGGCGGTCAACTACCTCGGCCTTCAAGGCGTGGTGGACGAAACTGCGGCGGTCGTCTCCGCCGACCTCACCGGCAGCAGCCGCCCCACCGAGACCCAGATCGCCGAGGAAGCCGCGGCGCTGGCCGAAGAGCACGGCGCTCGCCTGGTGAAGGCGGAAATGGATTCCCAAGGGGTGGTACTCATCAAAATGAGGCGAAACGCCACGACGCTGTTCCTGGGACGGATCTCGGCCGCCAAGAAGTGGACGCGGGCGACTGCCGTTGCCCATTTCGACACCAACACTCCCTGACCAGGCCATGAGCGGCCCACCCACATCGTTTCTGGGACGGCGCGCCTGCGATCAGGTGTCCCGTACCACCTCGAGCTGACTAGGCTCTTGACATGTCGTCTCAGGCTGCCCTACTCGCGGACCGCTATCTGCTCGAGTCCCGGATCGCCGCCGGGGGCATGGCCACGGTGTGGCTGGCTCGGGACGAGGTGCTGGCGCGTCCGGTAGCGGTGAAGTTGCTGCATCCGCATCTCGCCCGAGGGCCATCGTTCCTCCAGCGCTTCAAGCAGGAGGCGATTGCCGCGGCGCGGCTCTCGCACCCCCGCATCGTCTCGATCTTCGACACCGGGACGGCGAGCTCCCCCGACGAGGAGTCGGCGCGACCCTTCATCGTGATGGAGTACTGCAGTGGAGGCACGCTGGCGTCCTTGCTGGCGGTCGAGGGGCCGCTGGAGCCGGATCGAGCAGTCGCCGTCGCCTCAGACATTTGCGACGCCCTGGGTCACGCCCATCGCTTTGGGATCGTCCATCGCGATGTCAAGCCGGCCAACATCCTGTTGACGGGCGAGCGCGAGCTCAAGGTAGCGGACTTCGGGATCGCCAAGGCGGCATTCGACACCACCGATCTCACCCGGACGGGCTCGATTCTCGGTTCGGTCGCCTACATCTCGCCGGAGCAGATCGAGGGGGCCGAGCCCGATCAGCGCTCGGATATCTATGCCATGGGGGTCTTGCTGTACGAGCTGCTGGCGGGGCGCCCACCGTTCGCCGGCGAGAGCCACCTGGGGGTGGCGATGGCTCACGTTCACGAGGAGCCTCCGTCGCTGCGCGGTTTTCGGGCTCAGATTCCTCGCCGAACAGAGCAGGTCGTGATGAAGGCTCTGTCCAAGGACCCCGACGACCGCTTTTCCTCCGCCGACGACATGCGGCTCGCCTTGGGCGCGGGCTCGAGCGCAACGACGTCCTTCTCTCACCCGGCCCCGCCTCCAACCCCCACCGGGGTGCGCCCTCGTGACGACGCCGGGCGTCCCCGTGGCCAGACCGCCAGCCAGACTCGAAACCTCGTGCCGATCTTCGTGGTGGTCGCCGCGGCGATCCTGCTGGGGCTGGTGCTGCCCCGGATCTTCGATGCCCCGCAAGGCCCCGACTCGCCCGCAGCCTCCGGGGACGCCCCGCCGGATGCGCGTTCCTCTATCCTCGAAATCGCCGAGCCACGCGATTTCGACCCACTGGGCGACCAAGAGGAGCATTCAGAGGATGTCTTTGCCGCCGTCGACGGCAACCCCGGGACCTACTGGTCCACCGAGAGCTATGACGCGGGGCTCGGCAAGGCGGGTGTCGGCCTCCTGTTCGACCTGGGTCAATCACGAGCGGTCAAAGCAGCAGTGCTCACCTCCGACACTCCCGGCATGAGAGTCGAGCTTCGCGCCGCGGACGACCCTCCGGACTCGGCCGCCATGACCACCATAGGTGCGCCGGCCGACGCCGACGGGGTCACTCGCCTCGAGGCCGAGGGACGGCGCGCCCGCTACTGGCTGGTGTGGATAACCGAGCTGCCCGAAGCGCTCGGCAGTGCCCACATCGCCGAGGTTCGCTTCCTTGGAGCGTGACGAGCTCTCGGACGAGCAGCTACTCGAGGGCTTCCACGAGGGCCGCCAGGCGTGCTTCGAAACACTGGTCAGGCGGCACGAGGACCGCATCTTTGCTCTTGGGCTGCGGATGATGGGAAACAGGGCAGACGCCCTGGAGGCAACTCAGGAGACCTTTCTGAACCTCCTCCGTCGCAGTGGCTCGTTCAAGGGAACCGCCTCGTTCGGTACCTGGCTCTATCGGGTGGGGATAAACACCTGTCACGACCTCCTTCGCAAACGCAACCGGCTCCCGATCCCCGAGGAGACACTTCCGGAGGAGCCAATCCGTCAGACTTCAATCGACGACACCGTCGCGCTGCGCGCGGACCTGGCGCGTGCTCTGCGATCGCTTCCGGACGATTATCGAGAAGCCGTCTTGCTGCACGACCTCGGCGGTTACCCCTACGAGGAGATCGCCTACCAGACCAATGTCCCGATCGGGACGGTCAAGTCCCGCATCAGCCGAGGGCGGCGACTGCTCGCCGCTCGCCTGGAACAACCGGGGCGCGCCTCGGCGTCCAAGCCACATGCCTCTTGATCAGATGACGATGGCGCGATGACACAGACCGGCGACCACGACGCCTGGTCCGAGCTGCTCCTAGAGTTCGCCCGGGGCGAGCTCGAGCGCGCCCGCTCCGAGGAGCTCGAGGCCCATCTCCGGTCGTGTGCCGACTGCCGCTCCGAGCTTGCCGCAGTGAGGGCCCTGCTCGAAGAGCCCGCCTCGCAGATGACCGAAGACGAACGCGCCGAGCTCCACGCCGCACTTCAGGCTGGCTCCCAGCAAGCCGGCAACGTCGTCCCTCTGGTGGCGCGGCCCTCGTCCGAGCGTCCTTTCATGCGCCGGCTGGCGCCCGCCCTCGGCGCGGCCGCGCTGTTGATCATCGGCGGCGTGGCGGTCCTGCAGGGTGGTTTGGTGGGGGGCTCAGATGGCTCGGCCGGCGGGGCTGGCGGAAGTGACGGTGGCGGGGCCTCGGTCCAGTCCGCGGCGCCCGAGGCGTCGAGGGACGAAGGTCTCCTCGGCAGGCCCGTATGGCTGGGCGACCTCGGTCGCACGTCTCTCGATAAGGTCGCCGACCTCGCCCGATCCCGCTCGGCCGTGAAATCGGTGCGCGTCGCTTACCGCGCGGCACCAACGGCGAACGAGAAGCTTCAGAAAGAGCTGGCCCTGACGGATGTTCTTGCCCCGCAGGCCCCCCCTGAGCTACGCGATTCGGTCCGCTCCTGTATCGACGAGGTGGCGTCGCAGTTCGAAGACGCTCGCATGCTCCCCGCCGTCGGTGCGCGGGGACGACTCGAAGGGACCAAGGTGCTGTTCGTGGGGTTCGTCACCAGCTCCTCGGGGCGCCGGCCCAATCAGTTGGCGGTGTGGGCGTTTGAGCCGAACTCCTGTGCTCCGCTCGGCTATCAGGCGAGCCCCCTGGCGGGCGGCCCCTAAGTACACCTCCCCATAAATACGGCCGCATTCGAACGCCCCTGCATCCCCGCTCGCGTCGTTCCACGGCTCCGCCGAGGTCGGAATTGGGATTCAATCTGTCGCTCACGTACCCTCCGGGTACGCTCACTCCTCGCGCCTTGCGACCAGGGCGCAGTGACGCTCGCGGTGCTGGCCGTATTTCCGGTGCGGAGCACTTAGTCTCTCCGCCGTACCCTCTTCACCCTATCCATGGGCCGGGCCATAATGGGTCATGACCAACTTCTGGCGGATGGCGGCGCCGGCGCTGGCCGTGGCGCTGTTGAGCGCTTGCTCGACCTCCGGCTTCCAGTATGTCTCGAGCGCCGAGACCAACACCGTATTCAAGGTGCCTGAGAGATGGACGCTGTTCTCAGAGGACGATGTCTTCCAGTTCCGGCCCCCTGAAATCTCCCCCCAGCAGGAGGCCGCCAACCGGGCCTCGCAGTGGGTGATGGCCTTCGACGGCGCCACCGAGCCGACCCTCACCCACCTCTTCAACGCCGATTCGACTGAGCCTGCGGGTTACGCCAAGGTCCGGATCCTCTCCGAGGAGGAACGCGCCGCCTACTCGCTGAGCTCGCTCCGCAACGAGGAGTTCGAGATCGACAAGCTCGTTCGCCGGCAGCAGGTGGAGCTCTTGAGCGAGGAGGAGGTCAGCCTCGACTCCGAGGTCAACGGCGTCCACCTCGTCTTCAACGTCCGGCAGGGCGCGGAATTCATCACCGTGAACCAGACCGCGCTGAAAGACCCACAGACGCGCGTCCTCTACCTCTTTCTCATCGGCTGTCAGGCGGACTGCTACGAATCTAACCAGGGCACGATCGACGAGGTCGTCAGCTCCTGGACTATCAAGGAGCGGTGACAGATGAGCTCTAAGGGCAACGGCAAGCCCGGGCTGGCGTGGCCCGATCACGACTCAGGTCCGGTGCCTCCCGGCGAGTACCAGAGTCGCGAGCGGGAGGAGGATCGCAAGACACGCCGGCCGTTGGCCCTGTGGGACAGGGTCAAGATCCTGATCCTTCTTCTGGGCGTGTGGTTCATCCTGGTCTGGTACACGATGGTGCAGTTCCAGGGCATCATGCCGTTCGTCGACGCGCTCAACCAGACGGCTCGGGCGCAGGGATGGCTCCTGGTGCTCGCAGGGCTGGAATTCGTCCGGCAGATCCACTACTTCATTTCGGAGCATTGGGCCGCCTACTATCGCTTCTTCACCGAGCGGCTCTTTGGCGGCTGGGACCGGCGCCTCCACAGGATCAACGACTGGAACCGCTTTCGCATCGCCCGTGCGCTCAAGTGGGTGCTGGTGCTCGTGGTGCTGGACCTTGTGGTCGCCCAGATTGTCGGAGTGTCGCCCGCACTCGCCTTGTTCCAGCTGCCGGTCCTCGCCTTTCAGGCGCTGCCGTTCGCAGTCCAGCTCATCTTCTACTTCTTCATCATCATCTTCCAGTTCGTCGGTTTGTTCTGGTTCCTCTCGCGCGGCGGCGTCGACGTCTACTTCCCCGACGACGTCAAGACCCGGTTCACCGATGTCTGGGGGCAGGACAACGTGCTCACGAAGATCAAGGAGAACATGGTCTTCCTCGAGGATCCCGAGTCGATCGAGGAGCGCGGCGGCTACGTCCCCGGAGGCGTCCTGCTGTGGGGCCCGCCCGGGACCGGCAAGACCCTTATCGCCGAGGCGGTCGCGGGCGAAACCGGGAGGCCGTTCGTGTTCGTCGACCCCGGCGCCTTCATCCAGATGTTCATGGGCGTCGGCATCCTCAAAGTCAAGTCGCTCTTCCGCAAGCTGCGCAAGCTGGCGGTGCGCTACGGCGGTGTGATCGTGTTCTTCGACGAGGCCGACGCGCTCGGGAGCCGCGGCGCCACCGCCCAGCAGGGTCCGTGGGGCGGCCACATGACTGCAGGGCCGTGGGAGCCCGCGCCCGCCTGCAACGGGCTCGGCTATCTCTCTCACGACACCGCCTCCCTGGTGCTGCAGTCGAGCCTGCACGCGGGAAACGAGGAGCGGCGCGGCCCCCAACGTGATCGCATCATGATGGGCGGCATGGGGG
>Ga0209587_1000432_pt1 | contig 20558 bp, 17 predicted proteins | sample NGEPerD_2_FD_184512 | JGI IMG/M metagenome (GOLD analysis project Ga0209587, IMG submission 184512) | Arctic peat soil microbial communities from the Barrow Environmental Observatory site, Barrow, Alaska, USA - NGEE PermafrostL1-D... | ecosystem: Environmental > Terrestrial > Soil > Wetlands >... | reverse complement strand
CGGAGAACCCGGACTCGGAGGCGCGCGCCAAGGCCATGCTCGACTTCGAGGCGGACTGGGCGCGGCACGAGAGCGAACGGCGCCGGCGTTACGTCGAGAAGGGCCTCATCGAGGCGCTCGAAGCGCTCCAGGATATCGGGCTCCCCGCCGTCATCCGCCCGTCCTTCACCATGGGCGGAACCGGAGGCGGCATCGCCTATAACCGCGAAGAATTCCTGGAGATCGTCGAGCGCGGGCTCGACGCCTCGCCGACCTGCGAGGTGCTGATCGAGGAGTCGGTGCTGGGCTGGAAGGAATATGAGATGGAGGTCGTCCGCGACAAGGACGACAACTGCATCATCATCTGCTCCATCGAGAATATCGACCCGATGGGCGTGCATACCGGCGACTCGATCACGGTGGCGCCGGCGCTGACGCTGACCGACAAGGAATACCAGATCATGCGCAACGCCTCGATCGCGGTGTTGCGGGAGATCGGCGTGGAGACCGGCGGCTCCAACGTGCAGTTCGCCGTGAACCCGGAAGACGGACGCCTCGTCATCATCGAGATGAACCCGCGCGTGTCGCGCTCGTCTGCGCTGGCCTCGAAGGCGACCGGCTTCCCCATCGCCAAGATCGCGGCGAAGCTCGCCATCGGCTACACGCTGGACGAACTCGCCAACGACATCACCGGCGGGGCCACGCCCGCCTCCTTCGAGCCGACCATCGATTACGTGGTCACCAAGATCCCGCGTTTCGCCTTCGAGAAATTCCCGGGCTCGACGCCGACGCTGACCACGGCGATGAAATCGGTGGGCGAGGCCATGGCCATCGGCCGGACCTTCCCGGAGTCGCTGCAAAAGGCGCTGCGCTCCATGGAGACGGGGCTGACCGGCCTCGACGACCTCACCTTCGAGGGGATCGGCCAGGGCGACGACAAGAACGTGATCCGCGCGGCGCTCGGCGCGCCCACGCCCGACCGGCTGCTGAAAGTGGCGCAAGCCTTGCGGTTCGGCTTCGACCACGAGCAGATCTACGAAGCCTGTAGCATCGACCCGTGGTTCATCCGCCAGCTCCAGGACATCATCGATGCGGAAGCGCGGGTGATCGAACACGGATTGCCGAAGACGGCGGCGCAATTTCGCGGGCTGAAGGCCATGGGCTTCGGCGACGAACGCCTGGCGACGCTGGCCGGCCTTGACGTGGCGGAGGTCTCAAAGGCCCGCCGCGCTCTCGACGTGCACCCGGTCTACAAGCGCATCGATACCTGCGCGGCGGAGTTCGCCTCGCCCACCGCCTATATGTACTCGACCTACGAGACCGGGTTTCCCGGCGGGGAGTCGTGCGAGGCGCGGCCGTCGGACGCGAACAAGGTCATTATCCTGGGCGGCGGGCCGAACCGTATCGGCCAAGGCATCGAGTTCGACTATTGCTGCTGCCACGCGGCGTTCTCGCTGTCGGCCACCGGCTTCGAGACCATCATGGTCAACTGCAATCCCGAAACCGTCTCCACCGATTACGACACCTCCGACCGGCTCTATTTCGAGCCGCTGACGGAGGAGGACGTGCTGGAGATCGTGCGCAAGGAACAACAGAACGGCACGCTCAAAGGCGTGATCGTGCAGTTCGGCGGCCAGACCCCGCTCAAGCTCGCGGCGGCCCTGGAGAGCGCCGATGTGCCGATCCTCGGCACCTCGCCCGACGCCATCGACTTGGCGGAAGACCGCGACCGCTTCAAGGCGCTGGTCGAGAGGCTCGGCCTCAAGCAGCCGAATAACGGCATCGCCCGCTCGGCGGATGAAGCGGTGGCCATCGCCAAGGCGATCGGCTTCCCCGTGGTCATCCGCCCGTCTTATGTGCTGGGCGGCCGCGCCATGGAGATCGTGCACGACGAGGCACAGCTCGCCCGCTATATCGCCGCAGCCGTGGTGGTCTCCGGCAAGAGCCCGGTGTTGATCGACTCGTATTTGCGCGACGCCATCGAGGTGGACGTGGACGCGCTCGCCGACGGCACGGATGTGTTCATCTGCGGGGTGATGGAGCATATCGAGGAGGCGGGCGTGCATTCCGGCGACTCGGCCTGCTCGCTCCCGCCCCATTCGCTGAAGCCAGAGATCATCGCCGACCTGGAGCGCCAGGCGGTCGAGCTGGCCCGCGCGCTCAACGTGGTCGGCCTGATGAACGTGCAGTTCGCCATCCAGGACGACGACATCTACCTGCTGGAGGTTAACCCGCGCGCCTCGCGCACCGTGCCTTTCGTCGCCAAGGTGATCGGCCTGCCGATCGCCGGCATCGCCGCGGAGATCATGGCCGGCAAGCCGCTCGCCTCGTTCGGGCTGAAGCGGCCCGAGCTCCGGCACATCGCGGTGAAGGAGGCGGTGTTCCCCTTCGCGCGCTTCCCCGGCGTCGACCCGGTGCTGGGGCCGGAGATGCGCTCCACTGGAGAAGTCATGGGCATCGACCGCGACTACGCGGTGGCCTTCGCCAAGAGCCAGCTCGGCGGCGGCGCGAAGCTGCCGCTTTCGGGCACCGTGTTCGTGTCGGTCAAGGATTTGGACAAGGACCGGCTGCTGGTTCCGGTCCGCATGCTCACCGAGATGGGCTTCCGCATCGTGGCCACGCGCGGCACGAAGCGACATCTAGACGCGCACGGCATCGCCTGCGAGAAGGTCAACAAGGTGCTGGAAGGCCGGCCCCATATCGTCGACGCCATCACCAATGGCGAGATCGACATCGTGTTCAACACCACCGAAGGCGCCAAGGCCCTGGCCGACTCCATGTCGATCCGACGGTCGGCCTTGATCAACCACATTCCCTATTATACAACCCTCGCCGGCGCGCGCGCCGTGACCGAGGCTATCAAGGCCCTCCGCGAAGGCAGCCTGACCGTTGCCCCTCTACAGAGCTATGTCGGCAAAGGCTCTTCAGGGCTCGCCGAGACCGCTTAGGTAAAAACGGTCAAAATCAGCAGATTCTTGACTTGGACGGGTCTATTCCTTGACAGTATTGCAAGGGGGATCCCCCTAAGGAGTATTGACTGACATGGATAAGGTGCCGATGACCGCCGAGGGCTTTGCCGCGTTGGAGTCTGAGATCAAGCATCTCAAGTCCGTCGAACGGCCGCGGATCATCAAATTGATCGCCGAAGCCCGCGCGCACGGGGACCTCTCGGAGAACGCCGAGTATCACGCGGCCAAGGACCTGCAAGGTCTCACCGAGGCGCGCCTGGCCGACCTCGAGGATAAGCTCAGCCGCGCCGACATTATCGACGTGTCGAAGCTCAAGGGCGATCAGGTCATGTTCGGCGCGACCGTGACCCTGGTCGACGAGGACACCGACGAGAAGGTCAAGTACCGCATCGTCGGCGAAACCGAGGCCGACGTGAAGGAGGGCAAAATCTCCATCACCTCGCCCATCGCGCGCGCCCTACTCGGCAAGCGCAAGAAGGACGTGGTCGAGGTGTCCACGCCCGGCGGCGGCAAGTCCTACGAGATCATGAAGGTCGAATTCAAATAGGCCTGTTGCGCGTTTCCCCGAGTCCCAATTCCGCCCTTCCCGCTTTGTAGGGTGGCGCCATGATCACACGGCGCGCCTTCGTCACCGGCATGTCTGCCGTCCTGGCCTACACCCTCATGCCGGGTGGCCGGTCCAGCCTGGCCGGCCCCCGATCGCGCGATGCTCTCGACCGCGCCTTCGCCGACATCGAAGCGCAAATCGGCGGACGCCTCGGCGTCGCGGTGCATGACCCGGGCTCCGGGATGATGACGGCGCGGCGGGGCGATGAGCGCTTCCCCTTGTGCAGTACGTTCAAATGGCTGGCCGCCGCGGCCATTCTGGCGCGGGTCGATCAAGGGCAAGACACGCTCGACCGCCAGATCGAGATCCGCGCGGAGGACATCGTCACCTATTCGCCGGCCACGGAAAAGCACGTGGGCCGGACCATGAAGCTCGCCGCAATATGCGAAGCGGCCATCACGCTGAGCGACAACACGGCGGGCAATCTCATGCTCGGCGTCCTTGGCGGCCCTCACGCGGTGACCGCCTATGCGCGGTCTCTGGGCGATACCGCGACACGGCTCGACCGCATCGAGCCCGGTCTCAACGATGTGAGCCCGGACGATCCAAGCGACACCACCACGCCGTCGGCCATGGTGGCCGATCTCAACGCGCTGCTCGTGGGCAATGCCCTGAGCCCCGCATCAAAAGACCAGCTCACGGCCTGGATGGTCGCAAACAAGACGGGGGACACGCGCCTGCGGGCCGGTCTGCCCGCGCAATGGCGTGCCGATGACAAGACGGGGACGTGCAATGCCAGCACGGCGAATGATGTGGGCATTTTCTGGCCGCCGGAGCGCGCGCCTCTTCTGATCGCGGCGTATCTGGCGGAAACCACGGCCAGCCGGGAGGCGCAGAACGCGGCCCTGGCCGATGTCGGACGGGCCGTCGCCGCCGCCATTGGCTGAATCGTTTCGGGGACTTGTCAGGCGTTTGCGAGCTTCCCCCGCAGGCCGACGGCCGCGCCTTTGAGCGCCGGGAACTCGGCGAGGATCACATAGACTGGAATCGGTGCCACGAAGGTCTGCATGCGGCCCTTGCGCTCGAAGGCCTCGCGGAAATCGCCCTGGATCAGACGGCTTAGGAGCTTGGGGGCGATGCCGCCGCCGAGATAGACGCCGCCGCGCGCGCCCACCACCAGCGCCACATCGCCCGCGAAGCGGCCGAGCCAGGCGATGAAAATGTCGAGGGTTTCTTCGGCGATCTCGTCGTCGCCGTTCAGCGCCTGCTGCTCCACCTCAAACGGGGTCAGCGTCTTTGCGGTGTGGCCGTGGGAGGCCGCGACGGCTTGGTGCAGATCGGTCAAGCCCGGGCCCGACAGAGCCCGCTCCACCGAGAGGCGTTCGCGTCCCTTTCGTAAGCGCTCGACCAGGGCAAGCTCACTCTCGTTCTCGGCCCCGAGCGTGACGTGGCCGCCCTCCGACGGCAGCGCGATCCAGCCGGACGGCGACCAGACCAGGCTGGCGACGCCGAGCCCGGTCCCGGGGCCCAGGACGACCTTGGGCGCGTGCTCGACGGGATCGCGCCCGCCGATCTGGTGCAGCTCCTCCCCGGTCAGATAGGGCAAGGACAGCGACAACGCCTCGAAATCGTTGAGCAGGTGCACCCCCTCCAGCCCCGCCTCGCCCGCAAGCGTGCTCTGCGCGAACGACCAGGGGGCGTTGGTGAGCTGTACCTTGTCGTCCAGCAAGGGCGCGGCCACGGCGAGGCCCGCATGCGCGATCGGCTCGCTCACGTCCTTCAGATAGAAGCGGATCGCCTCGGCGAGGCTCGCATGATCCGCGTTGGGGAAGCTGCGCACGCCGGACAGTTCCAGGGTGGCGAGATCGACCACGGCGAAGCGCGCATTGGTGCCGCCGATATCGGCCGCGAGGGCACGGGATGGGATGTCGTTCTTTTCTCTCATGACGCTTGTATTGGCGCGGATTGAGCCCGGAGCCAACCCATTTTGCGGCGCCGCGCGTGCCGCGCCGCAGCGCGTCACTGCGGCAGGTCACAGCGGCACGTCACTGCGGCACGTCACTGTGGCGCGTCACTGTGGCGCCACAGCCCGCTTTCCCTCCTGATGGGGCGTGCCTATTATCCGGGCATGGGGTTGGGGGACTTCCATAGGCACCGCTCGCTGGCGGAGCGCATTCGCGCTGGTCGGGGTATTTCTCTTTACGGCGCTCATTCCCGGGCACGTCGTCTCTCAGGCGACGGCCCTGGCGCTGGCGGGGGAGCCCGGCGCGGTCGCGCTCGACATGCCGTGCCACAGCGGCCCGGCGGGCAGCCACGATCCAGCCGCGCCGAGCGAGCCGTCCACCCCCCAAAAGAAATGTCCGTTCTGTAAGGGATACGCGGCCTTCATGACCGCGCTCGCCGGCGCTTGCGACGCCGGTGTCCTCGATGCCGAGCGCCCCACGCCGCGCTTCGCCGTCGCCGATCTGGGCCATGTCGGGGGCGTCCCCGGGCGTCCGCACAACCGGGGGCCCCCTCTCGAACTCTGACGCTTTTTGCTGACCGGCCGTGGGCCGCGCGTCGAACAACGCGTGCGCGCACCCATGGCTGGAACAATCCAAAACACGCAGGGAGTTCGATAGAATGCTTGGACAATCATCCTTGTCAGGGCGGCGCCTCTTGCCGGCCTTGGCCACTGCGGCAATCGCCCAGGCCTTTGCCTTCGGCGCGGCCGCGGATGACATACGCCTTCCCAAGTCGACCGGCTTCGACATGACGGTGCAAGACGGTGAATTCAAGCACGCGCCGCGCGCCGATGCGCACGGCCCCATCGGCGTCATGGGCGATCACCGCCACCACGAAGGCGAGCTGATGCTGTCCTACCGCTACATGCAGATGCAGATGGAAGGCAATTTGATCGGCGACAACAGCGTCTCGCCGGACACCATCGTCACCACCGTGCCGAACCGCTTCTTCGGCAAGCCGATGCAGCCGCCGACACTGCGCATCGTGCCGACCGAGATGAGCATGGAGATGCACATGCTCAGCGCCATGTTCGGCATTTCCGATAGCGTCACCTTGATGGGGATGGTGCCGATCATCGAGAAGGACATGCACCACATCACCTATATGGGCGGCATGGGGACGAACGTTCTCGGTAGCTTCGACACGCAGAGCAGCGGAACGGGTGACGTCTCATTGAGCGCCCTGATCGGCCTTTACGATGGGAAGGCGCCCCAGGGCGACCAGCATCTCAATCTGATGCTGGGCTTGAGCTCGCCGACGGGCTCCATCACCGAAACCGGGCGTGTGCTCACACCCATGGGGGCGACACCGATCGTGCGCCTGCCCTATGCCATGCAGCTCGGCTCGGGCACGTGGGATTTCCTGCCGGGGATCGTCTACACCGGGCGTTCCGGAAACGTGTCCTTCGGGGCGCAGTATCGCGGCGCCTTCCGCCTGGAAGACGAGAACAACCAGGGCTATGCCCTGGGCGATCTGAACCAGGCGACCGGCTGGGCGCAGTATGAGTGGGCGCCCTGGGTGAGCAACTCGATCCGGGTCGCATATCAGACCCAAGGCAGCATCGAGGGAATCGATCAGGCGATCGTGGGGCCGGTGCAGACGGCAAATCCCGACTTTTATGGCGGGGACCGGGTCGACCTTCTGTTCGGCGTCAACCTGATCGGCCAGAAGGGCGCCATTTGCGGCCAACGTCTGGCGGCCGAGTTCGGTGTCCCCGTCTATCAGAACCTGAACGGGCCACAGATGGAAACGGACTGGACCCTCACCCTTGGGTGGCAGAAAACCCTGGGCGACTGCTGAGGCGACGGAGCCGCATTGGCGACCACGGCCAATGCGGCTCCATCCGGCCTTCGCGGTCAAAGCCTTGGCGGTCAAAGCCTGCAATCAACGATCTTGTGATCGGTCGCCAACCTTGTCAGGGGCCCCGGCGGTGCCGACAATGGGCCTACACATTTTGTGACCATTAGAGGAAATGCCCGAATGATTTCCAAGCTCTCGCAGTTGACGGTTTTCTTCCTTCTCGCCTTCGTACCGCTGGCGCTCGCGCATGAGGAGGCAACCGGCGTGGTCAAGGAGCGTATGGACCTGATGGACTCGCAGAAGGACGCCATGAAAATCATCGGCCTCATGGCCAAGGGCAAGACGCCGTTCGATGCCGCCGAAGCCGCCAAGGCCGCGGGCGTGATCGAGACGACGGCAAAGCAGATCCCCGAGCTGTTTCCGGAAGGCACCACCGGGCATCCGAGCGAGGCCAAGCCCGAGATCTGGACCAAATGGGACGAATTCACGGGCGATGCGGACGCGCTTGGCCTTGCCGCCAAGGATCTGGTTACGGCGCTTGAGGGCAGCGCGCCGGACTGGAAGGCGAAGTTCAAGGGCGTGATCGACGCCTGCAAGACCTGCCACAAGACCTTCCGCACCGAGAAGGATTAAAGACTCTCAAAGCGCGCCCCGCGCTTTCGGCGGTTGATGATGCTGCGCGCCAGGCCCAAAATCCCTATAGTCCGGGCCAGCAAACCCCGGCACCCGGCACCATGATCGATAAGCTCGAATTTATCATCGCTCTTTCGCGCGAACGCCATTTCGGCCACGCGGCGGAAGCCTGCGGCGTGAGCCAGCCGACCTTCTCGGCGGGCATCAAGCAGCTGGAAGACACGATGGGCGTGCTCCTCGTGGAGCGCGGCTCGCGCTTCCGCGGCTTCACGCCGGAGGGCGAGCGGGTGCTCGACTGGGCGCGGCGCATCGTTGGCGACACCCGCGCCATGCGCCAGGAGATCGATGCCCTGAAGCACGGCCTTGCCGGGCATATCCGCATCGCCGCGATCCCCACCGCACTGCCCATGGTGGGGCTGATCACCACGCCGTACAGGGCGCAGCACCCCGATGTGAGCTTCACCATCTGGTCGCGGAACTCGATCGAGGTCTTGGGCATGCTCGAGAATTTGGAGATCGACGCCGGCCTCACCTATCTCGACAACGAGCCGCTGGGACGGGTGCAATCCGTGCCGCTCTATAGCGAGGAGTACCGGCTGCTCGCCTCCTCCGACAGTCCGCTCGGCGACCGGGACCAGGTGACCTGGGCCGAGGTCGGCAAGGTGCCGCTCTGCCTGCTCACCCCCGACATGCAGAATCGCCGGATTATCGACACGCTGCTCCGTCAGGAGGGGATCGAGGTGGCGCCGACCCTGGAATCCGATTCCATCATCGTTTTGTTCGCCCATGTGCGGACCGGCAAATGGGCGAGCGTGATGCCCGCTAAACTTGCCGAAGTGCTGGGCCTCACCGAAAAGGTGCGGGCCATTCCCATCGTGGAGCCCGACGTGTCCCACTCGATCGGGCTCGTCGTGCCACAGCGCAACCCGCTGACACCTTTGATCAATGCGCTGGTGAGCGAGGCCAAGCAGCTCGCCCCGATCCTGAGCGCGCACGTGCCCTCCGGGCCCGTGGTCCCCACCCTCAAGGCTTAAAAGCGCCTCACAAGCCCTGGAGCCGCCCAAAGCGGGCCTTCTGGCCCCTGTCACACGATCAGGAATCCCGATCGGGTCACGGGGCTGCTTTATTGATTCCACAAGGGTTTTTACCAATTTTCATAAGAACTCTAAACGTGGCTGGGCAATGCCTCGATATGAACCATGGACGCCTGAGCGCGCGAGCGAAATCATCGCGCAGCATCAGCATGAAAAGGGCGCAACGCTCCCGATCCTGCACGCCTTGCAGGGCGTTTTCGGCTGCGTGCCGCTCGACGCCGAACCCCTGATTGCCGATGCGCTGAACATTTCCCGCGCAGAGGTGCATGGCTGCGTCACCTTCTATCATGACTTCCGGCGCGAGCCGGGCGGACGGCGGACGCTGAAACTCTGTCTCGCCGAGTCTTGCCAGGCGTCGGGCGTGCGCGCGCTCGAGAAACGCGCGAAGGAAAAGCTCGGCGTGAACATGGGCGGCACGACCGCCGATCGCCGTGTGACGCTGGAGCCGGTCTATTGCCTCGGACTGTGCCATTCGTCGCCTGCCGCCATGCTCGACAATGAGGTTTACGGGGCGCTGGACGAGGAGCAGTTCGATGAGCTGCTCAGGGAGGCGCAGTCGTGACCTGCATTTACATCTCCCGCGATTCCGGCGCGCTGTGCGTCGGCGCAGAGGCCACCGCGAAGAAATTCCGCGAGGAAGCCGAAGCGCGCGGCCTCGATGTGGAGATCATCCGCACCGGCGCGCGCGGCATGTATTGGCTGGAGCCGCTGATCGAGATCGAGACGCCACAAGGCCGCGTCGGCTACGGCCCGGCAAAGGCGAGCGACGTGCCGGACCTCATCGATGCCGGCATTCTCGAAGCCAAGCCCCACGACAAATGCATCGGCGTGGTGGACGACTATCCCTGGCTCAAGAACCAGACCCGCCTCACCTTTGCCCGTTGCGGCATTGTCGATCCCCGCTCTCTTGCAGATTACCAGGCGCATAAGGGCTATGAAGGCCTGAAGAAGGCGATTCAGGTGGGGCCCAAGGCCACCGTCGAGGAGGTCATCACCTCCGGCCTTCGCGGCCGCGGCGGCGCGGGCTTCCCCACCGGCATCAAGTGGCGCACCGTCGCCGAGACGCCGCCCCAGCAGAAATACATCGTCTGCAACGCCGACGAAGGCGATAGCGGCACCTTCGCCGACCGCATGATCATGGAGGGCGACCCCTTCGTGCTCATCGAGGGCATGACCATCGCCGGTCTCGCGGTGGGCGCCACCTACGGCTACATCTATCTCCGCTCCGAATATCCCCACGCCTTCGAGACCTTGAACATCGCCATCGCCGAAGCGCGCAAAGCCGGCTTCCTCGGCGACAACGTGGCGGGCTCAGGGCTGGCCTACGACATGGAAGTGCGGCTCGGCGCCGGCGCCTATGTGTGCGGCGAGGAGACCTCGCTGCTCGACAGCCTCGAAGGCAAGCGTGGCGAAGTGCGCGCCAAACCGCCGCTGCCTGCGCATGTCGGCCTGTTCGGCCAGCCCAGCGTCATCAACAACGTGCTGTCGCTCGCCACCGTGCCGATCATCATGTCCGACGGCGGCGAGTACTACCGCGATTTCGGCATGGGCAAGTCGCGCGGCACCATGCCCATTCAGCTTGCCGGCAACATCAAGCATGGCGGGCTGTACGAGACCGCCTTCGGCATCTCGCTCGGCGAGCTCGTGGACGAGGTCGGCGGCGGCACCTATTCGGGCCGGCCGGTGCGCGCGGTCCAAGTGGGCGGCCCGCTCGGCGCCTATTTCCCGCGCGAGAAGTTCGACACGCCGTTCGACTATGAAGCGTTTACCGCCGCCGGCGGTCTGATCGGCCATGGCGGCGTGGTGGTGTTCGACGACACGGTGGACATGGCGCTGCAAGCGCGGTTCGCCATGGAGTTCTGCGCCATCGAATCCTGCGGCAAGTGCACGCCCTGCCGCATCGGCTCCGCGCGCGGCATGGAGCTGATGGACAAGATCATGGCCGGCGAGGAGCGTGAGAGTAATCTCGCCGTGCTCGAGGACCTTTGCGACACGATGAAGTGGGGGTCCCTTTGCGCTTTGGGTGGGTTCGCCCCATATCCAGTGATGAGCGCACTCCACCATTTCCCTGAAGATTTCGGTGCCGCCAAGAAGCGCCTTCAAGCTGCTGAATGAGGAAGCAATGTCCCTGAACCCCGAAATCGACTACGGCACCCCGAAATCCGAAGCTGAAAAGATGGTGACGCTCACCATTGACGGCGTCGAAGTCGAGGTGCCCGAGGGGACTTCGGTCATGCGCGCGGCCATGGAGCTCGGCACGCAGATCCCCAAGCTCTGCGCCACCGACATGGTCGAGGCGTTCGGCTCCTGCCGGCTGTGCCTCATCGAGATCGAAGGCCGTAACGGCACGCCAGCCTCCTGCACCACCCCTGCCGCCCACGGCATGGTGGTCAAAACCCAGACGGACCGCCTCAAGCGCCTGCGCAAGGGCGTGATGGAGCTCTACATCTCCGAGCATCCGCTCGATTGCCTGACCTGTTCGGCCAATGGCGACTGCGAGCTGCAGGACATGGCCGGCGCCGTGGGCCTGCGCGACGTGCGCTACGGCTATGACGGCGCGCGCCACCCGAACCCGGGCATCGACGCCTCCAACCCCTATTTCACCTACGAGCCTTCCAAGTGCATCGTCTGCTCGCGCTGCGTGCGGGCCTGCGAAGAAGTGCAAGGCACCTTCGCGCTGACCATCGCCGGCCGCGGCTTCTCATCCGTGGTGTCGCCCTCCATGGAGCAGCCCTTCATCGACTCGGAGTGCGTGTCGTGCGGCGCCTGCGTGCAGGCCTGCCCCACCGCGACGCTCAACGAGAAATCTGTCATCGACATCGGCACGCCGGACAAGGCCGTCGTCACCACCTGCGCCTATTGCGGCGTGGGCTGCACCTTCCGCGCGGAGATGCGCGGCGACGAGCTGGTGCGCATGATCCCCTACAAGGAGGGCAAAGCCAATCGCGGCCATTCCTGCGTTAAGGGCCGCTTCGCCTATGGCTATGCGCATCACAAGGACCGCATCACCAAGCCGATGATCCGCGAGAAGATCACCGACCCGTGGCGGGAAGTCTCCTGGGAGGAGCCCATCCAATACACGGCGTCGGAGTTCAAGCGTATCCAGGCCAAATACGGCAAGGGCTCGGTCGGCGGCATCACCTCATCGCGCTGCACCAACGAAGAGACCTATCTGGTGCAGAAGCTGATCCGCGCCGCCTTCGGCAATAACAATGTCGACACCTGCGCGCGCGTTTGCCATTCGCCGACGGGCTACGGCCTCAAGACCACCTTGGGCGAGAGCGCCGGCACACAGGACTTCGACTCCGTCGAGCAGACCGACGTGGTCCTGATCATCGGCGCCAATCCGACCGACGGCCACCCGGTGTTTGCCTCGCGCATGAAGAAACGTCTGCGCGACGGCGCCAAGCTGATCATTGTCGACCCACGCCGCATCGATCTGGTGCGCACGCCGCATATCGAGGCCGATTATCACCTGCCGCTCAAACCCGGCACCAACGTGGCCGTGGTCACCTCGCTGGCCCATGTGGTCGTCACCGAGGGCTTGGTGAACGAGAAATTCGTGCGCGAGCGCTGCGACTGGGACGAGTTCCAGGAGTGGGCCGCGTTCGCGGCCGATCCGCGCCACAGCCCCGAGGCGGTGGAGAAGTTCACTGGCGTTCCGGCGGAAGCGATCCGCGGTGCCGCGCGCCTTTATGCCACCGGCGGCAACAGCGCCATCTATTACGGCCTCGGCGTCACCGAGCACAGCCAAGGTTCGACCACGGTGATGGCCATCGCCAACCTCGCCATGGCGACCGGCAATATGGGCCGCAAGGGCGTGGGCGTGAATCCCTTGCGCGGTCAGAACAACGTGCAGGGCTCTTGCGACATGGGCTCCTTCCCGCACGAGCTACCCGGCTACCGGCATGTTTCCGACGACGCGACGATCGAACTCTTCGAGCAGCTCTGGGGCCGTCCGCTCGACAACGAGCCGGGCTTGCGCATCCCCAACATGATCGACGCCGCCCTCGATGGCTCGTTCAAGGGCATCTACATCCAGGGCGAGGACATCCTTCAGTCCGACCCGAACACCCAGCACATGGCCGCCGGCCTCGCCGCGATGGAATGCGTGGTGGTGCAGGATCTGTTCCTGATCGAGACGGCGAACTACGCGCACGTCTTCCTGCCCGGCTCCACCTTCCTCGAGAAGAACGGCACCTTCACCAACGCCGAGCGCCGCATTCAGCGCGTGCGCAAGGTGATGGCGCCGGTCAACGGCTACGAGGACTGGGAGATCACCCAGATGCTGTCGGGCGCGTTGGGCTATCCCATGCAGTACGACCATCCCTCGCAAATCATGGACGAGATCGCGCGGCTGACGCCGACCTTCCAGGGCGTCTCCTACGAGAAGCTGGACGAGCTCGGCTCCGTGCAGTGGCCGTGTAACGAGGCGGCGCCGGGTGGCACGCCGATCATGCATATCGACAGCTTTGTGCGCGGCAAGGGCAAGTTCGTCATCACCGAATATGTGGCGACGGACGAGAAGACCGGCCCGCGCTTCCCGCTGCTGCTCACCACGGGGCGCATCCTGTCCCAGTACAATGTGGGCGCGCAGACACGGCGCACGGCCAACGTGGTGTGGCACGAGGAGGATCGTCTGGAGATTCACCCGTCCGATGCCGAGAACCGCGGCGTCCGCGACGGCGACTGGGTGAAGATCGCCAGCCGTACCGGCGAGACCACCTTGCGGGCGCTGATCACCGACCGCGTGGCTTCGGGCGTGGTCTACACCACCTTCCACCACCCGAGCACGCAGGTGAACGTGGTGACCACCGAGTTCTCCGACTGGGCCACGAACTGCCCCGAGTATAAGGTGACGGCCGTGCAGATCGCGCCGTCCAACGGGCCGTCCGAGTGGCAGGAGGAATACGAGGAGCTGTCGAAGGCGGCACGTCGCATCGCCGAGCCTCTGGTGGCGGCGGAGTAGCGTCACCCCTTCCCTCGCCCAAAGTCACGGAGCCGCAAGCAGATGAAGCCGGACAACCTCGTCTACATGGCGAACCAGATCGGCAAGTTCTTCCAGTATCAGCGGGAGAGCGAGATCGTTCCTGGAATTGCCGGTCATATCAGGAAGTTCTGGGATCCGCGCATGCGCATAGCGATCTTCGCCTATCTCGACCAAGGCGGCGAAGGGCTCGACCCTCTGGTGAAGGAAGCGATTCTCCAACTGAAGGAAGCCAGGGAGCGCCGCGAGTCGAGCTTCCAGGGCACTTAGGGCCACACTCGCTCGCCCTACCCTGCCCTGCGGCCTCTGTTCGCTTATGCACGGGGTCGGCAGGTGGTAAGAGTCTTCCGTGCTCGATCTCACACCTGAAGAACTGACGGCCATCAAGCTGTCCTTGCGCGTGGCCGCCGTGGCTACGCTCATAAGCCTGCCCTTCGGCATCGCGGCCGCCATGGCGATCGGCCGCGGACGGTTCTGGGGCCGCCCTCTCCTCAATGCCTTGGTGCTGTTGCCGCTGGTGCTGCCGCCGGTGGTGACGGGTTATGTGCTGCTGCTGCTGTTCGGCCGGCAAGGGCCGATCGGAAGCTGGCTGGCTGAGAATTTCGGCATCGTCTTGGCCTTCCGCTGGACCGGGGCGGCGCTCGCCTGCGCCATTATGGGTTTTCCGCTTCTGGTGCGGGCGATCCAGCTTTCGGTCGAGGCCGTGGACCGGCGGCTCGAGCAGGCGGCGGGCACGCTCGGCGCCAGCCGTGTTTGGGTGTTTCTCACGGTGACGCTGCCGCTGATCGCGCCCGGCATCATCGCCGGCGCCATTCTCGCCTTCGCCCGCTCCATGGGCGAGTTCGGCGCGACCATTACGTTTGTGTCGAATATCCCCGGAGAGACGCAGACCCTGCCCAGCCTGATCTACACGTTTACGCAAGTGCCCGGCGGGGATGCCGGGGCCTTACGGCTCACGCTGATCTCGATCGCGATCTCGCTCGGGGCGATCCTTGCCGCGGAAGCCGTGGCGCAGTTCATCGGCCGGCGCGTACGCAGCGAAACGTCGGCCGCTTAAGCCTATGCGCCGGGCTTACTCCCCGGGTTTTCCTGGCATGATCGCCACGCCCCAAGGCAGACGTCCCACCGGCACCGACTTCTCCGCCTTCAGCGAATCGACGTCGATCACCGTGAGGTCGTTGGTGAGGCCGTTGGCGACGTAGTATTTCTTGCCGTCGGGGCCGAGCTCGCCGTGCCAGGGACGCTGACCGACCAGGATGTAGTCGATCACCTCTTTCTTCTCAGCGTCGATGACGGCGACGCGGTTGGACGGGCCGAGCGGCGAGAACACCAGCTTGCCGTCGCGCACGAAATCCATGCCGACGGGCTGCAATTGCTCCGGCCGTACGCCGGGCACCTCGAAGGTGATCTTCTTGGTCACGTTCCAGGTCTTGGGATCGATGACGGAGATGGTGCCGCCCACTTCCGAGGAGACCCACAGCTCCTTGCCGTCGGCGGTGAACTTGGCCTCGCGGGGACGCGAGTCGACCAGCACATTGGCGATCAGCTTATGGGTGGCGTTGTCGATGACATGCGCCATGCTGGTGCTCTCGGAGGTGGCCACCGTGTACTTGTTGTCCGGGCTGACGACCATGCCTTCCGGCTCGACGCCCACGGGAACCTCGGCGAGCACGTCGCCGCTCTCGATATCCATGATGGTGACGAGACTATCGTCCTCGTTGGCGATGTAGATGATCTTGCCTTCGGGATCGATGGCCATGAGCTCCGGGTCGGGGCCGCTGTCCAGCGTCCGGCTGACCTCCAGCGTCTTGGTGTCGATGACGTCGATAATGTCGCCGTCGCCCGCGGCGACGAACAGCTCCTTGAAGTCCGGGCTGAGCACGATGCCGCGCGGGCGCCGCGCGGTCTCGATGGTCTTGATGGTCTTCAGCGTCTCGCTGTCGATGACCGTGATCGTGTTGTCCTTCTCGTTGGAAACGAAGATGGTGGCGGCCGAGGCGGGCACGGCGAAGAGAATGAGCGCCGTCGCGCAGGCTGCTGCAAGACTGTTGCGTGTCATGGATGTACCTTTGCCGGGGATCATTTGAACTTACATTTCGTCTCGGGCTTATCGAAGCCGAGCGTGTCGGTGAGATAGGTCTGATGTAGAAAGCCTTCCTGCGGCGAGGTCGAGACGGGCACGCGCGTGCCGCCGCCGAGGATGATGGGTTGGCGCATCTGATGGTCCCAGTCGCGGAAGCTGAGCGCCTGGCCCTTGAACGCCTCGAGTTTGAAATCGTCGGACAGCATGTATTTCTTTACGGCCTCCGGCGCGGTCTCGCCGGACTTCATGGCCGCATCGGCGAGGGCACGGAAGCCGAGCCAGGCCGTGTAGTCGCGCTCCACCGGCTTGCGATTGGCAAGCCGCGGGATCGCGTTCTGGAAATGCATGGCGCCGGACTCCGTGTAGGACTTGTCCCACGCGGTCGCCTGAAGGCCTTGGGTGCCGACCACGGGACGGGGGCTGTAGGTCCGGTACATCAGGTAGTCGCCGAAATCGTCGTCGCTGTTGATTACCCAGACGACGTCATGCGCGGGCGCGCTTTCGGTCTCCAGGGGGATCTGCTGCTGGACCTGCTGGTGACCTGAGTCCAGGTTCCGGGCACCGGGCGGCAGGCGATAGATCTGGTCCTCGACGACCTTGCCGCCATAGCGGGCGGCGGAGCGCTTCACCTGCGCCGCATAGTCCTGATCCTTCACCGTATCGCGGCGCAGGACATACCATTTCGGCCACTTCTTCCAGATCAGGTATTGCGCAAGCGCATCCGCGCGCATCGCGTAATCGGGAATGATGTGGAAGACGTTCGAGCGGCACTCCTCCTGACGGAGCTTGGTGGCGCTCGAGCGGATATTCATGATGATCGCGTCTTTGGCCTCCGGCAGATCGGCCACGGCCAAGAGATCGTCCGGCTCCAGGTCGGCGAGGAAGATGCGGTGGCCCGAGGCCAGCGCTTCCTTGGCTTGGGCGACGACGTCGCCGTCTTTCGGCACGATGCCCTCATCGAGCTCGAAGGCGTGGCCGACGAAATTGCCGGCCTGGTTTGCCTCTTTCAGCATCAGGCGCGCGCCTTGAATGCCTTTGTCGGTGATGACTTCCTCGGCGTAGGAGAGCGGCAGCGGCTCGTCGTACTTCTTGCCGAGATAGTAGACGCGCATCAGCTTCTTGTCGGAAGCCGCCTCACCTGCTTTGTCGCCACCCGGGGTCTTAGCCGCTGGCTTATCCGCAGACGGCGTCTCCGGCGCGGCGAAAGCGGCACCCTGCGAAAGCACGGCCATCAGGCAGGCCGCGAAGAGACCGGGAAGGATTGAACGCAACAGCTGCATGTCTCTTGAACGTTTCCAGCTTTGTGGGACGTGCCGAAAAGGGACGCGTCCTGTTGGACGCTCTTCTGTCTCAGACCTGCTCACGATTGGCAATGCGCACCGCACAAATATGGCAACCAACTCGCCAACATGCCGAGACCAAATTGATGAATGAATATATGGACTTCACCCCTGCCATTCCAGGTCATGGCAAAAAGATTACCAATGTTTCAGAAAGCCAAAAGGCCGCCGGACGCAGAGCCTGGCGGCCTTCAAATCAAACCATGACAGCGTGGCTACTCGCCCGGTGTCTCGCCCGGCGTCTGTACCGGCGTGTCCACCCTCTTCATGGAACTGGGGTTCTTGGTGCGGATGAAGGCGATGACCTTCCACAGATCGTCCGAGGTCTTGATGATCCCACCGAAGGGCGGCATCGGTCCGACAACAATTTCCGTGCGGACCCGCTTGTAACCCTTCTTCTTGAGATCGTCGCTGCCAAGAGCGACCAGCCTGAAAACTGTGTCGTCGTCGGCGCCATAGACCCAGGCGTCGTTGGTGAGCGGCGGACACATACCGCCGCCGCCGCCGCCGCCGTGGCAGCCGTTGCAGCCAAAGGACAGGTATTTCTTGCGCCCTATCTCGGCCATCGCATCGACATCGTCGTTATAGGGGTTGTGCAGGCCACCGATCGGCGTCTTCTCTATGAGCTCGAGCGGCGGGGTCTGGTCGTCTTTCTGGCAGCAGTCCTCAGCCATCGCCGTCCCAGCAAACAAGCTCATGCCGCCAACGAGAACAGCGGCCAATACTCCGGAGATAAATGTGCGCACGATTTTTGTTTCCTTACCCTAGTGATGATCTTGGGGCGATAGATACGACCAAGCGCATCGCCCGCTGCGCTCCCGCGCGTTCGCGGTCGTCGACCGACGAAGGCAACGGCCTCCCCCGGAGCGCCAAAGATGTTGGTGATCTCTAGCTAGACCTAGACCAGCCCCAACAACGCGTCACCGTCCTAGACCTACGGTGTGGCTGGCGAGCGGCGGACTTTCCCCCGCTTCTGGCGCGCACCATGGCAGTCGCGGCAGCGGAAGGAAAGGCAAAATTGGGTAGTGGTACAGTTTGAAATACCACTACCCAAAATTGGGAGATATCTTTACCCCCGCGCTTAGAACACAAGCAAAAAGACCGCCGAACCTGACGGGCTCGGCGGCCTTCAATGCGAAACCAGTAAAGGGCCGCGGCTATTGGCCAGGCGTCTGCGCCGGGTTGGCCACGTCCTTCATCGAGCTCGGGTTCTTGGCACGGATAAAGGCGATAACCTTCCACAGGTCGTCGGAGGTCTTGATGATGTTGCCGAAGGGTGGCATCGGACCGGTCACGATTTCCTTCCTGACGCGGGTGTAGCCCTTCTTCTTAAGGTCATCCGAACCAAGCGCGATCAGACGGAACAGCGTGTCGTCGTCAGCGCCGTAGACGAAGGTGTCATTGGTCAGCGGGGGGCACATGCCACCACCGCCGCCACCGCCATGGCAGCCATTGCAGCCGAAGGAGAGGTACTTCTTCTGACCCACTTCCTCCATGGCCGCGACGTCGTCGCTGTAGGGATTGTGCAGACCGCCGATCGGCGTCTTCTCGACGAGTTCGAGCGGCGGGGTCTGATCGTCTTTCGGGCAGCAGTCCTCGGCCTTGGCAGTCCAAGCAAATACGCCCACTCCGCCAACAAGAATGGCGGCAAACACTCCTGTGATGATTTTGCGCACGGTACGTTTCCTTACCCTAGTTGCAGTTTTAGTTGAGCCTATCGAAACGAAGCGCGAGGACCGTCCCCGGCACCTCGGAAAAACCTGGCATGGCCAAGACGGGATGCGCCGCACAGCGCCGTCCTGGGCGAGTCGTGTCATGGAAACCGATGGAATTGGGAACGCCACAGGCGGCCTCTCGCAGCCGGCGAGCGACGCCCGTCTCTGTGGGACCTGAACCCCAGGAAAGGGTCGCTCAGCCCCTCGGCACAGCCCTCAGACCGGCTTGCCGGATTGTCCCTCACGGTCGCGATGGCGGATCCTCCGTGAACCCAGGCTGTCTGGAGCTTTCCTTCCATTCGGGACAATGGGGAAGGCTCTCTTGGGCACTATGGCCAATCTTGCAGGTGTCATAATCCAAATCCCGGGCCGTGCAAGGGAGGCCCATGCGTCATTATGACTACCCCCTAATGGCTTAGAATCAATAGGTAATCTCGAAATCCATGCCCTCGAAGGTGTAGCGGTCCACTTGCGTCCAGATGCCGTCCTCCTGGACCGGGACCTTATGGATCTTCACGTCGGAGACCTTGAGCCGCCCCGTCTTCTCGTCGACCCAGAAGTCGATGTCGTAATACTGGTCCTTGCTCCCGGCCCTGCGGAAGTCCGTGCAGGCGAAGTACTCGCCGTCCTTCTTGAGATAACGGATGGGCTGGTGCATCTCGACGAATTCGAGCGGGATGGTTTCGCCCGTCTTGTCGTCCTTAAGCTCCAGGGCGCCGTCCTTGTCCTTGTGCTCGGCGATGTAATTGTGGATCGCGCTCATCACATGCCAGGCGCGGACCACCTCCATGTCGCCGGGATGCTCCTGCACGGGGAGCCACCACCACGCCACGGGCAACCGCGTGATCATGATGTAGCCGTCGCCCTCGCGCCTCGGCCCTTTCTGGACGCGGATGTCGATCAAATCCAGGTCGTTGCCGTCCCGCTGGGGCTTGAACCAGAAATCGAGGGCGTATTGCTTCTTGGGCTCGGCCTTGTCGTGGAAGATGGCGTTGGCAAACCAGCCATAGCCCTTCATGCCGCGAATAACCCTGATCTTCTCGTAAACCAGATTGAGATCGGTGTTGAGCTTGGGATCGTGAAAGACGAACACGCCGTCCTTCGAACGTTCATCGATGACCTGTTCCGTCCTCTTGGTCACCGAAGCATCGTCGAAGTCCGGATAGTCCGCCGCCATAAGCGGCGCGACCGTAATTAGGCAAAAGGCCACGGCTATCGCCGCGGCCCCCGCCTGTCTCAGCATTCGGGAGAACATTGTCATCACTGCTTCGTGGTTCCTCCACTGTCGCCATCGGCTGCTTGCGGGGAGACGGAGGCTCGCGAGAGCGAAAGCACCCGGATGGCCTGGGAGGCCTCCTTGTTGTTGTTGAGATTGGCGACGTCCTCGGCGGTCTGACCTTGGGCGTT
>Ga0209587_1000431_pt1 | contig 20565 bp, 19 predicted proteins | sample NGEPerD_2_FD_184512 | JGI IMG/M metagenome (GOLD analysis project Ga0209587, IMG submission 184512) | Arctic peat soil microbial communities from the Barrow Environmental Observatory site, Barrow, Alaska, USA - NGEE PermafrostL1-D... | ecosystem: Environmental > Terrestrial > Soil > Wetlands >... | reverse complement strand
CTAGCCGCGCGTTCGCCGCCTACTCGGCGTCCCGGGGGGCGTCGACGGCCGCGGCGACCAGCGTGCGGTAGCGATCACCGGTGCAGGTCAGGAACGCCTCGGCGTGGCCATGTCCGCGCAAGCCCGCGATGGAGCGGTAGCGGTTCAGGCCCAGCAGCGCGTCGAGCTCGAAGGCGCCGTGCGCCGTGGTGTGCGCCGCGATCGCCGCGCGCTTGCGGTCGAGCACCGCGCTGATGTCGACCAGTCGGTTCAGCGGCAGCGGCGTCCACACCTCTGCGCCCCAGATCTCGACGTCGGCGGGCACCCCGCCGTCGGCCAGGGCCAGGTTCAACGCCGCATGGTCCCCGGGGTCATCACCCGCCCACGGCAGCATCACGACCTCTGGCCGCAGCGTGGTCAGCAGGTCGGCGAGCTGTGCGGCGAGCGCGCCCCGGACGGCATGCAGACCGGTGTCGGGGTGGCCCAGGAAGCGCACGTCGGTGATGCCGAGCAGCGATGCTGCCGCGCGCAGCTCCGCTCGTCGACGGTGCGCCAGCTCGCCCGCCGGCACACCGGCGGACAGGCTGGCCTCGCCGTCGGTCGCGGCGACCACGGTGATGCGCGCGCCGCCGTCGGACAGCAACGCCAGCGTGCCGCCGCAGGCAAGCGATTCGTCGTCGGGGTGGGGTGCCAGCACGAGCACCCGGGCAAAGTGGGGCAGCCCCACGGCAATCCCGCCGCGCCATGCACGCGCCGCGACCACCCGGGCGAGTGCCCGATCGGGCAGGCGCGCTCCCATAGTCGCCGCGACGCGGCGCACGGCCGCACGCGCGAGTCGTCGGGGGCTCCGGGCGTGTGGCCGGGGCGCGCGCGGTGGCGCTGGCGCTGGCGGAACGTCGGGCATGGCCTGCGAGGCTACCCGGCTGGCCGCGCTGCGGACACCGCTCGGTGCCTGCGGCCTGGTGTGCGCGCCGTTGGCCGGGGGCATTCGTGACAGCCAGGCGATCACGAGGACGAGGACGAGGAGCCAGGCCGATGCAGGACAGCACCGCACGTCAGCTGTTGGAGGACGAGCGCGCCCGACTGGTGGCATCACGAGATGGCCTCCAGGACGAGCTCGACGACGCCCAGGACGAGACAGAAGGCCACAGCGGGCTGCTGGCGCAGCCGGACGACCTGGTCTCCCAGCTCAACGCCCGCGAGGAGGACGCCAGCTTGGTCGCCCACCTCGACCTGGCGCTGCGGGACATCGACGACGCTCTGGAGCGGCTGGACGCCGGCACCTACGGCCGCTGCGAGGTCGATGGTGAGCCGATCGAAGACGCGCGCCTGGAAGCCCTGCCCGCCGCCCGCTACTGCCTTGCCCACGAGCAACAGCAGGAGCAGCTCGGTGCCGCAGAGCGTGCGCCGGACCGCGCGTCATGACCTGCCGAGGCGTCCCGGGCTCGATGGTCTCGATGGTCTCGAAGGTCTCGAAGGTCTCGAAGGTCTCGAAGGTCTCGATGGTCATGATGGTCATGGGGACCCAGCCGGTTCGTCGTCGTCTCCGCAGGCGCCCGGCCGCTCGCCGTGCGACAAGCCCATGGCGATGAGGAAGCCCGTGGCGCGCTCGGTCTTGGGGTAGCGCTGGACCAGCGCCCGCCAGACCGGACCGTGGTCCGGCTGCGCCAGGTGCGCCAGCTCGTGCACCAGCACCGCATCCACCACCCACGTCGGGAAGCCGGCGATGCGGTCGGAGATGCGGATCGCGCGGCTGGCGGGGCTGCACGAGCCCCAGCGCGCCCGCTGGTTGGAGACCCAGCGCACCGTCGTCGCCGCGGGCAACCCGTAGCGGGCGGCAAGGATCAGCGCCCGCGCCGGCAGGTCGACGTCGGCGGTCATGGTGCGCCGCTCGAAGCGGGTGCGCATGTTCTCCACATACGCCGCCTCCTGAGCGGCGGACGCCCCGGCCGGGATCATCACGCGGAGCACATCGCCGTCCAAGCGCGCCTGGACGGTCTTGCGACGCCGCGCGCTGCGCACCACCCTGATCTCCATTGCGGCGACGCTAGCCGAGCGCGGCGGCAGCGTCCTGCTGCGACGTCGCCAGCTGTGGAGGAGATCGGATCGCCGGTGGAGGCGCACGCCCGGGGGCAGGATGGGGTGGTGCCCGGACGAGTGCAGGCGACCAGCCCCGGCGATCGGCGACCGGCACAGGTGGGCCGGCCGTCTCTGGTGGACGACAGGAGCGGCATGCCCGGCAGCGCCCCACGACGACCCCGAAACGACGTCCGGCAGTACGACGACCTGGCCGCGGCCTGGTGGCAGGAGCAAGGACCGTTTGCGGCGCTCCACTGGCTGGCACGGGCCCGTGCGCGCCTGGTGCCACCACCGTCTCGTATGGGTGCCGTGCTGGTCGACGTCGCCTGTGGGGGCGGGCTGCTGGCGCCTCACGTCCAGGGCTACCGCCACGTCGGCGTGGACCTGAACGCCGCGGCGTTGCGCAGCGCCCGCGCCCGCGGCTTGGACTGTGCGCAGGGCGACGCCACCGCGCTGCCGCTGGCAGAGGGCGTGGCCGACGTGGTGGTTGCGGGCGAGGTCATCGAGCACGTGGCAGACCTGGAGTCGCTGGTCGCAGAGCTGGTGCGCGTCTGCCGTCCCGGCGGCACGATCGTGGTCGACACCATCGCCGACACCGCCTGGGCGCGGTTCTCGCTGGTCACCGTGGGGGAGCGGCTGCCGGGCGGGCCGCCTCGCCGCATCCACGACCCCAACCTGTTCGTCTCACCCCAGCGGCTGCGAGCGCTGTTCGCCGGCCAGGGGGTGCGCCTGCGCGTGACCGGGCTGCGGCCGCACCCAGGCCAGTACGTCGCCTACGTGCTGGGCCGGGCACGCACGGTCCACATGGAGCCCACGACCTCGCTGTCGGCGGTGTACCAGGGGGTCGGCCGCAAGTCCGCCCCAGTCCCGGCGCGGGAGGGACGGTGAGCGCCGTCGTCACGGCGGTCGCGTCGGCGCTGCCGGCCGCCATGAACCAAGACGCGCTGTGGACCGGCTTCTTCGCCGAGCACTACGGGGGCTCCCGTCTGGCCGAGGGGGTGTGGCGCCGCGCCGGCGTTCGGACGCGTCACGGTGTGGTTGACCCCCGGGACGAGGACCTGCGGCACTGGAGCACCGCTGAGCGGATGCGGCGCTTCGTCGCCGAAGCGCTGCCGCTGGGCAAGGAGGCCGTCGCGGCGTCGCTGGCCCAGGCCGGCTTCGAGCCTGCCGACGTCGGACAGCTCACCGTGGTGTCCTGCACCGGCTACGCCACCCCGGGCCTGGACATCCTGCTGGCGCGCGACCTGGGCATGCCGGTGGACGTGCAGCGTCTCCACATCGGCCACATGGGCTGCTACGCCGCGATCCCCGCCCTGGCCACGCTCAGCGACACCGTGACGGCACGCGGAAAGGTGGGCGTGCTGCTGTGCTTGGAGCTGACCAGCCTGCACATCCAGCCGCCGAGCCCAGACCGGGAGCAGATGGTCGCGCATGCCCTGTTCTCCGACGCGGCTGCCGCGGTGACGGTGGCGCCCGCGCACCGGCTGGCGCGGGCGCAGAGGTTGTCCGCCAAGGGCGAGGGCCCCGAGGGGCTCGAGGTGGTCGACGTCGTAGCCCGCACCGATGTCGCCTCGGCCGGGTTGATGAGCTGGGACGTCACCGACTTCGGCTTCCGCATGGGCCTGTCACCCCGTGTTCCACGGGTGCTGCGCCGCCATGTCGGCGAGGTGGTTGAGCAGCTGCTGAGCCCCCACGGGCTCCGGCGCGGCGATGTGGAGGCCTGGGCCATCCACCCCGGCGGCCCGAGCATCGTCGACGCCGTCGCTCAGCAGCTGGGTCTGGAGGTCGACGCGGTCAAGGACAGCCATGCGGTCCTGCGCGACCACGGCAACGCCTCGTCGCCGACGGTCCTGCTGGTGCTGCAGCGGATCGTGGAACGGGGGATCACCCCGGGCGGCCATGTCGTCGTGATGGCGTTCGGGCCGGGGCTCACGCTCTACGCGATGCTGCTGCGCGCCCGCGCCTCCGGGCGGGCCGGGGGGGAAGCGACGTGACGTCCTGCCCACGCTGCGGCCTGGCCGCGGAGGCGGCCCGCAACTTCTGCATCCGCTGCGGCGCCGGCCTGCGCGGTGAGCCGGCGAGACTCGGAGACCTGCCGGCGGGCAGTGGTGCCACCATCCTGGCCTGTCCCGGCTGCGGTGCGGTCAACGCGGCGAGCCGCGTCCGCTGCGGACGCTGTGGCGTGCACCTGCACGACACCGCCCCCGCGGGCGATGCCGGCGATGCCGGCGCAGCGATGCCGGTGCACGCCGCCTCGCGGGCCGGCGACGAGCGCACAGCGACGGCGGCCTCGCCGCCCGCTGCGGGCGAGCGCGAGCTCAGCCGTACGCTTGTTGCCGCCACGGTGGTGTCGGCGCTGGTGGCCCTGGTCGTCGTCGGCAGCATGCTCTACCAGCGGCGGTTGGTCGGCACTGCCGCCGCGGTGGGCGCGCCCGTCGCGCAGGAGATCGTCGCGGCCCGCGCGTCGTCGTCGCTGCCAGTAGCGGGGGCGATCAGCTACGGGCCCGACAACCTCCTGGACGAGCGCCCCAGCACCGCGTGGAACGAGGCCGCCGGCGGTCCCGGGACGGGAGAATGGGTGGAGCTCGTGCTCGCCAAGCCCGCCGACGTGGCCCGTCTGCTGATCTGGAACGGTCACCAGAAGGGCGCGCTGTTCTATGAGAACGGGCGCGTGCGCGAGCTGCGCATCGACGTCGGCGACGCGACGTTCACCGCCCAGCTGCTCGACACCCGCGGGCCGCAGGCCGTGGACCTGCCCCAGCCCGTGCGCGGGGACCGGCTGCGCCTGACGATCCAGGAGGTCTACCCGGGGACCCGCTACGACGACGTGGCGCTGTCGCAGATCGAGGTGCTCGCGGTCCCCTGATCCGCCCGGATCAGCCCGCCGCGTCCTCGGCGGCCTTGGAGAAGGTGTACAGGGTCAAGGCGGCGCCGCGTTCGAGCCGCGCACCCGCCTCGGGGTCTTGGAACTCGACCCGGCCGAAGGAGCCCCTGCGGAAGGGACCGATCCTGGGCCGCTCCTGCTCGACGATGCTGACCTTGAGTCCCAGCGACTGCAGCGCGCTGGTCGCGTCGCCGATGTTGGTGCCGAGCACGTCGGGCACCACGATCGTCGCCGGACCAGCGGAGACGACCACCTGCATGACCGAGCCCTTGTCCACCCGCGATTCGGCTTCCAGCGACTGGCTGACGACCTGACCGGGCGTCGGAACCTCGTCGCTATAGACCTCCGAGAACTCGCCGGTGAGCCGGGCCTCGGCCAGCGCGGACTCCGCGGCCGCGCGGTCCACGCCGGCGAGGTTCGGCACGGTGACCTGCTCCACGCCCAGGGAGGCGTTGATGACGACGGCAGCGTCCTGCAGCAGCTCCGTGCCGGCCTCCGGGGCCTGTCCCGCCACGTCACCGGCCGGGACGATGTCGCTGAACGCCTCGTCGATGCGCACCGTGAGGAAGTACGGGTCGCCCTCCAACAACGCGATCGCCGCGGCACGGGACATGCCCATCACCGATGGCATCTCGACCGGTGCCGGACCGTCGGACGCCACCACCCCTACGGAGCGGCCGCCGCGCAGATCGGTGCCGGGTGCGGGAGCTTGCCGCAGGATGCCGTCGACCTCGACCTCGCGGGAATGCTGTCGCGACTCGACCTCCGACCTCGCGGGAATGCTGTCGCGACTCGACCTCAAGCGTGTAGCCGAGCTCGCCCAGGATGGCGCGGGCGCCGTCAAGGTCGGCACCGGCGAGCGACGGCACCTGCTGCACCGGGGCGATGACGTAGTTCCAGCCCGCCCACGCGCTGCCGGCGGTCAGCAGCAGCAGGACCATCACCAACAGCCAGCGCAGCACCGGCCTCCGCCGGCGCGGCGGCGCGTCGCCGGCCGGACTGGCGCCGCCTCGGTCCCCGCCGGCGGCGGCCCGGCCGTCAGCGCGCACGGCACCGACCTTGGCAGTGCCCTTGTTGGCATCCTTGCGTGCCTCTTCGGCACCGCGCTTGGCAGCGCGCCTGGGTCGTTGCCGGGACTTGCCGTCGGCCTTGATCGCTGCTCCGCCGGAGGTCGCAGCGGGGCCCGCCCTGCGCCGCCCGTTGACCTCTTCGCTGGTCGACAGCGAGGTGGTGTCCACGCTGTCGGAGGGGATGATCAGCGTGCCTTCGTGCCCGGCGGGCAGGCCGCTGCTGACGGCGACGGGCTGCGCGCCGCGCGGCACGGCGCGGTGCAGCGCCTCCGCCATGGCCAACAGATCGGGGAAGCGGTCGGCGGGATCGTGCGCCGTGGCCCGCAGCACCACGTCGTCCACGGCCGGGGGGATGCTCGGCTCGGCGAGGCTGGGCGGTGGGATGTCCTCCCGGGCGTGGCGCAACGCGACTGCCATCGGGCTGTCGGCGCTCAGCGGCTTGTCGCCGGTGAGCAGCTCGTACAACAGGATGCCGACGGCGTACTGGTCGCTGGCGGGTGAGCACTCCTTGCCGTCGACGAGCTCGGGAGCCATGTAGTGCACGCTGCCGATCAGCGTCCCCGTCTGGGTGTGGCTGGTGGCGGCCATGGCGCGGGCGATGCCGAAGTCGGCGACCTTGGGTGTGCCGTCGGCGGCGACCAGGACGTTCTCCGGTTTGACGTCGCGGTGCACCACGCCGGCGGTGTGGGCACGGGCCAGCCCGCGGCAGACCGGGTCCAGCACCGACAGCGCCTCGCCGGCGGTCAACGGGCCGCGCTCCAGCAGCACCTGGCGCAGCGATGGCCCGTCCACGTGCTCCATGACGATGTAGGGCAGGTCGTCCACGCCCTGGTCGAAGACGCCCACGATGTTGGGATGCGTCAACGAGGCGGCGTGCCGGCCCTCGACGCGGAAGCGCTCCAGCAGGACCGGGTCGTCGGCGAGGTGGGCGTGGAGGACCTTGATGGCCACCGCGCGTTCCAGCGAGGTGTCCGTCGCGAGGTAGATGGTGGCCATCCCACCTGAGCCGATGCGTCGCAGCAGCCGGTAGCGGCCGGCGAGCAGCGCGGCGTCGTCCGCCGAGGAGCGCCACCGCTGCGGGGCCTCGACGCCGAGGCGCGCTGCGCCCGCGTCGACATCCGGACGCGGGTGGGCGACGCCGGACACAGGACCGGGAAGGCGATTCATGACGAAGCCGAGTCTACGGGCGGTGCGCGGCGCTCCGGTGGAGGCGCTACCCGCCCAACCGGGCATATCCTTCCAGCGGCGCCGAGCCGGGGGTGTCGGCCCGGGGGTGCAGGAGGACAGCGTGCGGGAGGACACCGAGTTCCACGAGGCGCTTGCCTCGCTGGGCTTCGTCATGGTGCAGGGCGATCGCCGAGGCTCGCTGCAGTTCGCCCGGCAACCGAACCGCTACCTGACGGAATGGGTGCACGACCGCTTCGACGAGGCCCTGTTCACCTGGGAGTTCGACCTGGGGGAGTTCTGCAGCGACGCGGGCTGGCAGATCGGCGCCGCCGAGACCTCCTTCCAGATCCTCTACCCCCAATACGACGTCAAGATCGCCCGCGAGATCGACAGCGTCGCCCTCGAGGTCCAGCGACTCGAGCAGCAGCTGGGCAACCTCGACCTCGCCGACCCGGCGCTGTAGTGGCCTCCCTTGGCCGGGCTAGCATGAGAGCAGTGAAGGACGACAAGCTCATCGACGTCGCGGCGCTCGCGGTGCGGTTGCGCTACGTGGCCGGAGCCCTTGGCGTGCTGACGCTGGCGGCGGTGGTCGTCGACGGGCTTCGCAACGGCTTGACGTTCACGCTGCTGGGGCGCTGGGCGGCGCTGTTCGCGGCGCTGTTGGTGGTGATCACGGCGCTGCTGATCGCCGGCCAGGCCGTGCGCGGCGCCGGTTCCGCCGCCCGGCGCGGGGAGCGCCTCACCGGGCGCGACGTCGGCCTGGTCCCACCGCGCCGCACGCCCCAGGACCCCGACCCGGAAGACCCGTCCGCCACCAGGTGACGGCGTGGTCGCCTGCGGCGGGCCGGGCGTGCGTCAGGCCACGAGAGCGCTGGCCATGTCCTCCACCACGACATCGACCATGGGACCGTCGAGGCGATCGCGGATGACGCCGTCAGCGCCGATGGTGAACAGCCACGGCTCCGTCGGCAGGCCCCAGCCCTCCTCGCCGAGCTGCGGGGCCAGCGTCTGGCCGTTGTCGGTGTAGACCTCGCAGTGGATCCAGGCGACGTCGCCCGCGTCCTGACGGGATTGGCGGATCTGATCGACGGTGCCGACCGCGGGCCCGCACACGGCCGTCTGGCAGAACGCCGGCGTCGCGAACAGCACCACGGCCGGGCGTCCCTCGGCGAGCGCCGTGTCAAGGCTGGTCTCGTGCATGCCGCACGGCGGGTCCGCGGTGCAGATCGTGGCGAACCCGAGGTCGTCGGCGGTGGTGGGTGTGGGCACGCTGACGGCCGGCGCGCCGGGCACCGGCGCCTGTGCCTGCTCCGGTGAGACCACCCGCAGCGCTGCAGCCCCGTGCCGGTCGCCGTTAACGGCGATCAGCTCGACGATGCCGGGATCGGGCACGTCGAAGGACGTCAGCCACACGCCGAGCGCCGAGCCGCCCTGGTCGTAGAACTCCGCCGGCAGCGGACCGGCGAGGATCTCGCCCTCGACCTCTCGCAGGTACACCTCGAGGGGCCCCTCGGTGACCGGCTCGTTCTCCAGCGTCGTGACCCCGAACGCGAAGCGGCGGTCCTGCCCGGTGAGCGTCTCGAAGGAGGCGTTGATGACGTTCAGCGCGGGCTCGCCCTGTGGCAGGGGACCGCCGGCACCCCCGGCGGTGTCGCTGGGCGAGCTGCAGGCGGCCAGCAGTGCGGCGGTCCCGGCGGTGCCGAGGGCGCCCGCGGAGAGGCCGATAGTCCTGAGAAAGCTCCTGCGATGCACGTCGTCGGTCCTCGTCGGTGGGTGGAGGACAGGATATCGACGCGCGCGGGCACGGCATGCTGGACGTGATGACCCGACGTCACCTCCGCCCTCCCGCCGGCCCGCCGCAACGGCTGTCGCTCGTGGCTGCCGTGCTGCTGGCCGCATTGATGCTGGGCGCGTGCGGGGCCGAGCCGGGCGATGACAGCGCCGCCGTCGTGGTGGGCTACGGCTCGACGACCGAGCAGCGGGTGTTGGCCGCCCTCACGGTCGTCGCGCTGGAACGCGCCGGGCTGGAGGCTGAGGTGCGCCCGGACCTCGGTGACACCCAGCGGCTGCGGCGGGCCGCCCTACGCGGTGACATCGATGTGTTCTGGGACTACACCGGAGCGGCGTGGGCACTCGGCCTCGGCCAGCAGGCGCCGCCGGCGGACCCCGAGGAATCCTTCCAACGGGTGCGCGAGGCGGACCGCGCCAACGACCTGACCTGGTTGGAGCCGAGCCGCGCCAACGCCACCCTGGCACTGTTCGTGCGCGAGTCCGACCTGCCTGCCGAAGGCGCCGCAACGCTCACCTGGCTGTCCTCGCAGCTGTCCACCGGCGATGCGGCCCTGTGCGCCGACCGTGACTTCATCAGCCGTCCCGGCGGGCTGGAGGCGCTGGCGGTGGCCTATTCGATCAGCCTGGAGCAGGTGGTGGCCAAGGCAGCCTCGGAATCCGAGGCGATCGCCGCGGTGGCCGGGGAGCGCTGCCTCGCCGGGCTGGCCACGGCGACGTCGGGGGTCGCTCGCAACGCCGGCCTCACCCCGGTGGCCGATGACCTCGGGGTCTTCCCCGCCTTCGTGGTCGCGCCCGTGGTTCGCGATGCGGCCCTGGATGCGGTGCCGGAGCTCGCCAGCGCGCTGGAGGTGGTCACCGACCTGCTCGACACCACCGCGTTGGCCGAGCTCAACGCACGCGTGGAGGCGGGGACCGATCCCGGTGAGCTGGCCGAGGGCGTTCTGCCGGTGACGGACACGCCGACCGACGACGGCGGTTGACGTCACGCCGCGGACAGCGGTACGGTAGCGATATCGAACAGGTGTTCGATTCACGGCTCGCCCCGCACGGGTTCACCCGCACGGGTTCGAATTGGTGGGTGGGACGCGTGGGGAAGGCGCGTCCCACCCACCACCTCCCCAGCTCCCCCTGGGCAACTCCCTCCGCTGCCGCGGTGGGGACCACCAGTTGAGGAGCACAAGCCCCGCATGACCAAGCGCTATCGCGAGGCCGTCAACGTCGTCGCCGCAGCCGACGCGGTCGGAGCTCCCGCGCCCGTCGGCTTCACATGGCGCGGCGCTCGCTACACCGTCCTCGCGGTGCTCGGGCACTGGCGGGAGGACGCGGGCTGGTGGTCCGGAGGCGGTGTCGAGGTTCCCCAGCGGGACCTGTGGCGGGTTGAGGCCCGCAACGGCAAGCGCACCGCCCTGCCGGGCATCTACGAGCTGGTGTGCCAGGACGGCGACTGGCGCCTGGACCGGGTGTGGGACTGAGCAGCCGCCGGCGTGTCCGCTGCGACGGAGGGGTACGCCGTCGCCATGGTCGAAACCGCACGCACGCCTCATCCCACCCCGCGAAACCTTGATGAGCTGCGGGCCGAAGCGTCCGGCCGCACCGCCTGCGACCTGTACCGCGACGCAACGCAGACCGTCTTCGGCGCCGGCCCGCCGACCGCCAGACTCCTCGTCGTCGGCAAACAGCCCGGCAACGCCGAGGACCGCGCCGGCGAGCCGTTCGTGGGACCGTCCGGGGCATTGCTTGACCGCGCGCAGGCCGGCATCGACCGCACCGAGATCTACGTCACCGATACCGTCAAGCACTTCAAGTTCACGACGCGGGGCAAGCGGCGCATCCACTCCACACCCAACGCGGCCGAGATCACCGCCTGCCGCCCGTGGCTCGACGCGGAGCTCGCCACGGTCGAACCGGAGGTCGTGCTCGCGCTCGGTGCCACCTCCAGGGCCGTCGCCGACATGCTCTGACGGACCGCCTCCCCCTGCCGGTGATCCAGTCGCATGGCTAGGCTCATCGCTAGGCTGGGGAGAGGCGCTGCGGCCATCATCCTCAGACCCATGATTGCCAGACCCATGATTGCCAGAACTTTCGTCGCCAGGGAGCTTCCGTGTCCGACATCCCCGCCACGCACGATCCCGTCATCACCGACGGGATGCCCAGCCAACTGCCCGACGTCGACCCCGCGGAGACGCGCGAGTGGCTGCAGTCCATCGACGCGGTCGTGGAGCACCATGGCCGCGAGCGCGCGCGCTTCCTGATGCTCAAGGTGCTCGAGCGGGCGCGGACGCTCAACATCGGTGTGCCCTCCCTGACCTCCACCGACTACATCAACACGATCCCGCCGCAACGGGAGCCGGAGTTCCCGGGCGATGAGCACATGGAGCGCCGCATCAGGGCCTTCGTGCGCTGGAACGCCGCGGTCATGGTGACCCGCGCGCAACGCCCGGAGGTCGGCGTCGGTGGCCACATCGCCACCTACGCCTCGGCGGCGTCGCTGTACGAGGTCGGCTTCAACCACTTCTTCCGCGGCAAGGACGCCCCCGGGCGCGGTGACCAGATCTTCTTCCAGGGACACGCCTCGCCGGGGATGTACGCCCGCGCCTTCCTGGAGGGACGGCTCACCGAGGAGCAACTCGACCTGTTCCGCCAGGAGCAGTACGCCGGAGCGCTGTCGAGCTACCCACACCCCCGGCTGATGCCGCAGCTGTGGGAGTTCCCGACGGTGTCGATGGGCCTGGGCGCCATCAACTCCATCTACCAGGCGCGCTTCAACCGCTACCTGCAGCACCGCGGCATCACCGACACCTCCGGCAGTCGCGTGTGGGCCTTCCTGGGCGACGGCGAGATGGACGAGCCCGAGTCGCTCGGCGCCCTCGGGGTGGCGGCCCGCGACGAGCTGGACAACCTCACCTGGGTGGTCAACTGCAACCTGCAGCGCCTCGACGGCCCCGTCCGCGGCAACGGCAAGATCATCCAAGAGCTGGAGTCCTACTTCCGCGGCGCCGGCTGGAACGTCATCAAGGTCGTGTGGGGCCGCAGGTGGGATCAGCTGCTGGCGCTGGACACCAGCGGCGCGCTGGTCGACAAGATGAACCGCACCCCCGACGGACAGTTCCAGGCCTACACCGTCGCCGAGGGCGACTACATCCGCGACAACTTCTTCGACACCCCGGAGCTGCGGCGGATCCTGGAAGAGAGCTCGCTCAGCGTCGAGGACCTTCCCGTGCTGGACCGCGGCGGTCACGATTACCGCAAGGTCTACGCGGCCTTCCGCGCAGCGACCGAGCACACCGGCCAGCCCACCGCCATCCTGGCCCAGACCATCAAGGGCTGGACCCTGGGCCCGGACTTCGAGGCCCGCAACGCGACCCACCAGATGAAGAAGCTGACCCAGAAGGCGCTCAAGAAGTTCCGGGACCGGCTCTACCTCGACATCTCCGATGAGCAGCTCGAAGGCGACCTGCCGCCCTACTACCACCCCGGTGAGGACTCCGCGGAGATCCAGTACCTGCACGAGCGCCGGCGCGAGCTGGGGGGTTACCTGCCCGAGCGTCGTGTGCAGGTGAACGGCATCTCGCTGCCCGAGCACGACCTCTACGGCGAGCTCAAGAAGGGTTCGGGCAAGCAGCAGGTCGCCACCACGATGGCCTTCGTGCGCCTGCTCAAGGATCTGCTCAAGCACCCCGAGCTGGGCCGGCGCATCGTTCCGATCGTTCCAGACGAGGCGCGCACGTTCGGCATCGATGCCATGTTCCGGGATCGCAAGATCTACAGCCCACAGGGGCAGAACTACGACCCGGTCGACCGTGAGATGCTGCTGGCCTACATCGAGGCCGTCGACGGCCAGATCATGCACGAGGGCATCACCGAGTCTGGATCCACGTCGGAGTTCACCGCCGCAGGCTCGGCGTACGCCACCTTCGGCGAGCCCATGTTGCCCTTCTACATCTTCTACTCGATGTTCGGCTTCCAGCGGACCGGCGACCTGATGTGGGCCGCCGCCGATCAGCGCGTCCGGGGTTTCCTGCTCGGTGCCACGGCGGGGCGCACCACGCTGAACGGCGAGGGGCTGCAGCACGAGGACGGCCACTCCCTGCTGCTGGCGGCCAGCAACCCCGGGGTGGTCTCCTACGACGCGAGCTTCGCCTTTGAGCTGGCGGTCATCGTGGAGGACGGCATCAACCGGATGTTCCGCCGGCACGAGGATGGTCAGGACGCCGGTGACGACGTCATGTACTACCTCACCATGTACAACGAGCCCGTCGTGCAACCGGCCATGCCGGAGGGCCTCGACGAGGAGCTGATCCGCAAGGGTCTGTACCGCTACGCCGCGGCGCCGGAGCGGCGCAGCCACCGCGCCCAGCTGCTGTCCTCGGGGAGCGCCATGCCGCTCACCCTGCGGGCGCAGCAGCTGCTGGCCGAGGATTGGGACGTGGCCGCCGACGTGTGGAGCGCCCCTGGCTGGGTGGGTCTGCACCGCGACGCGCTCGAGTGCGACGAGTGGAATCGCCTGCACCCGACGGAGGAGCGGAGGGTGCCCTACGTCACCCAGGCGTTGGCCGACGCCGAGGGGCCGGTGGTGGCGGTGACCGACTTCCAGAAGGCGGTACCCGGTCTGATCGCCCGTTGGGTGCCCCAGCCCTACGCCATCCTCGGCACCGACGGCTTCGGGCACTCCGACACCCGCCCGGCACTGCGGCGCCATTTCCGCATCGACGCGGAGTCGACGGTGATCGCGACCCTCTACGAGCTTGCCGAGGCCGGGGACATCAAGTACGACGTCGTCGCCGAAGCCATTGCCCGCTACGACTTCAACACCGACGACCGCAACCGCTACCCGAGCAATGAGCGATTGGGCGAATGAGCCATTGAGCGAGCCGGGCCGACGCCCGGGGCGATGGCGGACCTACGGCGGCAAGGCGCGCTGCGCCCGCCGGCGCGCGCGGCGCTTTCGGGACTCCGACTCCGCTTCGGCCCTGGCCTGCTGCACGGTTGGGGCTGTGCCGCCGAGGTGGGCCGGCAGCCACCAGGCGTCCTCGGGGCCGGCGGGGGCGTCGGGGTAGGTGGCGGCGGCACGCTGCACCTGCTCGGCGATCGCGCTCATGAGCCGGTCGGTGACCGCGCCGGCGGTGTGCTCGACGTCGTAGGGGATGGGCGCACCGAAGGAGATGGTGATCGGCACGCCGCGCTGGAGGTTGCGCGGCCGGCCCTTGGCCAGCAGTCGCTGGCTGCCCCACACGGCGCCGGGGACGAGCGGCACGCCGGCGGCCATCGCCATGCGCGCCGCACCGGTCTTGCCCCGGCCCGGGACGAAGGAGGTCGAGATGGTCCCCTCCGGGAACATCCCGATGATCTCCCCTCGGGCCAGAGCGGCCAGGCCCCTGGCGTAGGAGTCCTGGGCACGGCCGTAGCGGTCGACGGGGATGTGCTTCATGCCGCGCATCAGGTGTCCGGCGCCGGGCTTGTCGAAGATCTCCTTCTTGGCGAAGAACCGCACCAGCCGACCGCGCTCCCTGGCGCCGTAGCCGATGAAGGTGAAGTCGAGGTAGCCGATGTGGTTGGTCGCGATCACCGCCCCGCCGGTGGTGGGGACGTGCTCGGCGCCGACCACGGTGCGCCGCCAGCCCATCGCGCGGTGCGCGCTGAGCACGACGGCGTTGACGGCGGCGTAGACGGGTTCCAAGGACGCTCCTCGCATCGCGGACCGACCGGTGCGCCGATGTCCTGCGCGCGCACCGATGCCCGCACGTTGGAGCCCCCGCGGGTCGTCATCGGGGGCTCGTCGTGGGCGATAGGCTACGCCGCCGCCGACAGGCCCGTCAGGAGTGCTGCATGACCCCAGCGGCCGCGTCGGGCGCCGCGTCGGGCGCCGGGCCGCGGACGGCGCGCGGGCTCGCCGCAGCGCTGCCGTTCCTGTGCTGTCCCATCTGCGGCTTGGAGCTGGGTATCGCCGAGGGTTCCGTGGGCTGCCGCAGCGGTCACCGCTTCGATGTCGCCCGACAGGGCTACGCGAGCCTGCTGAGGGGATCGGCAGGTGCCGGTACGGGCGACACGGCAGACATGGTGGTCGCCAGGCAGGCGTTCCTGGACGCCGGTCACCACGACGCGCTCGCGACGCGCATCGCCCGCTGCGCGGCGTCGCTCCTTGACCCGCAGACCGGCGGCGGCTGCGTGCTGGACGTGGGTGCGGGCACCGGCTTCATCCTCGCGGAGGTCCTGGGAGCGCTTCCGCGGCACGTCGGGATCGCAGTGGACCTGTCCAAGCACGCGCTGCGGCGGGCAGCCCGAGCCCACCCGCGCATCGGCGCGGTCGCGGCGGACACCTGGGAGCAGCTGCCGCTGCACGACGACGCGGTGGAGCTGGTGCTGTGCGTCTTCGCTCCCCGCAACGCCGAGGAGTTCCACCGCGTGCTGCGCCCCGGAGGATCCCTGATCGTGGTGACCCCGACGCCGCGGCACCTGGCCGAGGTGGTGGACCTGCTGGGCCTGGTGACGGTGGACGCGCGCAAGCCCGCGCGGCTGGCCCGGCAGCTCGAGTCGGGATTGTTCATCCGCGTCGAGCGCAGCGTCCACGAGCAGGCCTGGACGCTGAGCCAGGACGAGGTCGAAGCCCTGGTGGCCATGGGACCGAGTGCGCGGCACACCGACCCGGCCGCCGTGCGCTGGCGCCTGCGGACGCTGCCGGAGCCGGTGGCGGTGACCTGCTCGGTCACGGTGTCGGCCTACCGCGCCGTCTGAGGGTTGCGCGGCTCGACATTCGCATGAGACCGGCGTAGGCTCGAACATCTGTTCGAGTCGTTGCGCGCTTCTCCTTCCCAGCGCTCTCACCACGTTGGGACCCCATGCCTTCGACGCCAGATTCTTCATCCGGCGACCTCGGTCGACGCACGCTCGGTCGGCGCACCCCGCCGCCGTTCGTCCACCTCGCCGCCCGCACCGCCTTCTCCCTGCGCGATGGGGTCATCCGTCCCAACGAGCTCGCCGTCGCCACGTGGGAGGGTGGCATGGACGCCGTCGGGATCGCCGACCGGGACGGCCTCTACGGCGCGGTGCGCGTCGCCGACGCCTGCCGCACCGTCGGCATCCGGCCGATCTTCGGTGCCGAGCTGGCCCTGCGCCCCGATCCTCGCCGGGCCGGGTGGAAGGCCTTCCGCGCCATGCGTACGCCGGCCACCGGGCAGGCGTGGCTGGAGGACGATGCCCCCCGCATCACACTCCTCGCACGGACCCAGGACGGCTACGCGGCGCTGTGCCGCCTGGTGACCGATCACCACATGGACTCCGAGCGCGGCGACCCGCACGCCACCTGGGCGCACCTGGAGCGCTGGGCCGGACGCGGGGGGATGTTCGTGCTGTTGACCGACGACTCGCCGGTGGGGCGCCTGCTGGTCGCCGAACGCCCCGACGCGGCCGTCGTCGAGGCGCGGCGCTGGATGGACCTGGTCGGTCCCTCCTCGGTCCTGGTGGGGGTGACCCACCACCTCGCCCCCGGCGACGACGCCCGCGCACGGGCGTGGTTCACGCTGGCCGACCGACTCGGGCTGCGGGCCGTCGCCCACCAGGCCCCCCGCTACCTGCGCTCCGGCGATGCCCGCATCGCCGACGTCCTCGACGCGGTGCGCCAGCAGGTGCCGCTGGACCCGCGACACTCCACGCGCCGCAACGCCGAGGGCTGGTTCAAGCGCCCCGAGGAGATGGCCGCCGTCTTCGCCGAGCGCCCCGACGCGGTCGCCGCCACCGTCTGGGTCGCGGAGCGCTGCCAGGTCGACCTGGGGCTCGGACGGCTGCGGGTTCCCGACTTCGCCGACACCAGCGGCGACCCCCGGGTCACCATGGCGGTGCTGCGACAGCGCTGCGAGGCGGGGGTCGCCGAGCGCTACCCCGCGGTGGGTGCGCGCCACCGCGAGGTGCTCGCCGACGAGCTCGCCATGATCGAGCAGCTGGGGCTGGCGCCCTACTTCCTGACCGTGGCCGAGATCGTCGACCGCATCCGGGAGAAGGGCATCATGGTGGCGTGCCGCGGGTCGGCGGCGGGGTCGCTGGCGACCTACGCGTTGCGCATCTCCGACGTCGACCCGATCGCCCACGACCTCGTCTGGCAGCGGTTCATGAACCCCTACCGTGACGAGCTGCCCGACATCGACATCGATGTGGAGTCCTCACGGCGCACCGACATCTACCGTGATCTGCTCGACCGCTACGGCGAGGACCGCGTCGCCTGCGTGTGCATGGTGGAGACCTTCAAGGCCCGCATGGCCATTCGCGAGGTCGGCAAGGCCATGGGGCTGCCCGCCGTTGAGGTGGACCACGTCGCCAAGTCCTTCCCGCACGTGCGCGCCGGCGACGTCCGCGCCGCGATCGAGCACCTGCCCGAGCTGGCCGGCAGCAACCTGGGCACCAGTGCGGGTGAGGGTGGACCGCTGCGCGGTCAGCTGGGGCTGCTGTTCGACGTGGTCGAGCGCATGGACTCGCTGCCGCGCCATCTGGCGCTGCACCCCTCCGGGGTGCTGCTCGCCGACCGGACCCTGAGGGATCTGGTGCCGATGGAGCGCAGCGCCGCCCGTGAGGACGGCGACGGCTTCGCGATGGCCCAGTTCGACAAGGACGACGTGGAACGGCTAGGGCTGTGCAAGCTCGACGTGCTGAGCGTGCGGATGCTGTCGTCGATGTCGCACTGCCGGGAGGAGGTCCGTCGCACCCGCGGCATCGAGCTCGACTTCGACCAGATCGCCTGGGACGACGACGACACCTACGAGCTGATCCGCTCCACCCGCACGCTGGGCTGCTTCCAGATCGAATCCCCCGGTCAGCGCGAGCTGGTCGGCAAGTTCCAGCCGGAGGACCTGAGCGACCTGGTCGTGGACATCTCCCTGTTCCGCCCCGGTCCGGTGAAGGGCGACATGGTGGGGCCCTTCCTGCAGCGCCGGCATGCACGGCGGGATCTCGCGAAGACCGGGTACTCGCATCCGATCTTGGAGCAGGCGCTCGGGGAGACCTTCGGCGTGATCGTCTACCACGAACAGGTCATGCGCTGCGTCGCCGCGCTGACCGGCTGCGACCTCTCGGTCGCCGACCTGGTCCGTCGGCGCCTCGGCGATCCCGAGGAGCTGGAGGACCTGCATGCCTGGGTCCTGGCCGGCGCTCGGAAGCGCGGTGTGGGGGAGGAGGTCGCCGAGCCGTTGTGGCAAGCCGTGGCGCAGTTCGCCTCCTTCGGCTTCTGCAAAGCCCACGCGGCCGCGTTCGCCGTACCGACCTACCGCTCGGCGTGGTTGAAGGCCCACCTGCTGCCGGAGTTCGTCGCCGGCCTGCTCACCTATGACCCCGGCATGTACCCGCGCAGGCTGATCCTGGACGACGCCCGCCAGTTCGGGGTGTGCGTCCTCCCGCTGGACATCAACGCCTCCGACCGGGTGTACCGGGTCGAGCGGGTGCCGGCGGCTGAGGCCTACCGCCGCCTTGGTATCCAACCGGGCCGCCCCCTACCGAGAGGCTGGCAGTGGTCGCAGCTCGAAGACTTCCCCTCACCTGCTGGAGGGAAGTGTTCGAGCTACACCCACGGCCAGCCCGCGCTGGTGCCGCCGGCGGGGTTCGACAAGGGCGCGGATCCGCAGGATCCGGCGTGGCGGTTCGGGGTGCGCCTGGCGCTGCAGGACGTCACGGGGATCACCGAGGCGATGATCGACTCGCTGCTGACCGCGCGACCGTTCACCTCGGTGGAGGATCTGCGCCGGCGCTCGGCCCTGTCGGCGCCCGTGGCCGAGGCGCTTGCCCACGTGGGTGCCCTCGACGGCCTGGCCGGCGTCGGCCGGCCGGGCGGTCCGAGCCGCCGCGACGTCCTGCTGGAGGTCACGGAGCGCTGGCCCCGCCGACCGACGGACCCCACGAGACCCCAGCAGATAAGGCTTCTTCCCGGCGAAGGCCCGCCGGGGTTGCCGGACTACCGGCCGAGCGAACGGGTCCGCGCCGAGCTCGAGGTGCTGGGTCTTGAGGCGACCACGCACGTCATCCGTTTCTACGATGACCTGCTCGACGCGCTGGAGGTGACCCGGACTGTGGACCTGCTCGGGTGCACCAACGGCCAGCGGGTGCGGGTCGCAGGGGTGAAGGTTGCCACCCAGACCCCGCCGGTGAAGTCGGGTCAGCGCATCATCTTCCTGTCCCTGGACGACGCGACCGGGGTGAACGACGTCACGTTCTTCGAATCCGTGCACGACCGCTGCGCGCGGACGGTCTTCCACAACTGGCTGCTGGTCGTGGAAGGCACGGTGCACCGCACCGGACGGCGCGGGGTGTCCGTCAACGCCGAGGCGGTGTGGGACCTGCGCCGGCTGATGCGGGCGTGGCGCGAGGAGTGGCTCGACTCGGCGCTGCATCCGCGGCATCCCTCAAGGGCGGCTCCCACCGGCACCACCTGGGCGGCCCCCCATGAGGAGCATGATGAGCCGGATGAACCGGATGAACCGGCGGAGGAGCCGTCGCGCAAGCTCTGGCACGCCTCCGACGGCTCCGCGGGTCGGTGAGTCGCCGGCCTGACCCAGCTCAGGCGAGCAGCGCACCAAGTTCGTCGAAGCGGTCCACCACGGCGTCGGCTCCGGCCGCGAGCAGCCTTGCACGGTCGTGCGTGCCATGCGTGACCGCCGCCGTGCGCAGGCCCGCGGCAGCGCCGGCGGCGATGTCAGCTTCGGTGTCACCCACCATCCAGCACGACGACGGGTCCACGTCGTGCAACCCCAGCCCCATGAGTGCGTGGCGAACCACGTCGGGAGCGGGCTTGGCCGCGAACCCATCCGTGCCTTGGACGTGAGCGAAGTAGGCTGCCAGGCCGGTGCCGTCGACCACCGCACGGGCCGCGGCCGAGGTCTTGGTGGTGGCCACCGCCAGCGGCACCCCGGCCGTGACCAACCGTGCCAGCTGCGCCTGCACACCGGGGAACGGGCGCGTCCGCGCCAGGCCATCGAGGGCGAAGCGGCGGCGATAGCCCGCGGCGAGCATCGCCACGTCGCCGGTGGGCGCGCAGACGGCGATCACCTCAGCCAGCGGACGGCCGATCAGGGTCTCGATGGTGCCGGGCGCCGGCGTAGGATGCCCGCACTCCGCCAGCGCCTCGGTGAGGCAGGCGACGATGTCCGCCCGGGAGTCCACCAGCGTGCCATCGAGGTCGAACACCACCGCAGCGACCACGACATCCGACCTCCCGACATCCGACCTCCCGGCATCCGACCTCCCGACATCCGACCTCCCGGCATCCGACCTCCCGGCATCCGACCTCCCGGCATCAGACCTCCGAGGGGAAACGCTGGTGGATACGGAGTGGGAACGCAACTCCGAAGGGCCGCCCCGCGGGCGGCCCTTCCAGATTGCTTGTGCTGGCCCCAGGGCTAGCGGTTTCCCTTACGCCTGGCCGGTGCTGATGGCGCCGTGCTCGGCGGTGTACTCGGGGGCGTCTTCGAGGTAGGCGACGTTGTCGTAGCCCAGGCTGCGGAACAGCCGGTTCTGGGCGGACAGCAGCATCACCTCGGCGCCGTCGTCGGCGATGTGCTGGTGGATGGTGTTCTGCGGCACGTAGATGGTGTCGCCGGCCTTGAACTCGTGGCGGGTGGG
>Ga0209587_1000430_pt1 | contig 20588 bp, 20 predicted proteins | sample NGEPerD_2_FD_184512 | JGI IMG/M metagenome (GOLD analysis project Ga0209587, IMG submission 184512) | Arctic peat soil microbial communities from the Barrow Environmental Observatory site, Barrow, Alaska, USA - NGEE PermafrostL1-D... | ecosystem: Environmental > Terrestrial > Soil > Wetlands >... | reverse complement strand
CTAACGGCCAAAGAGCGCCGGCATCCGGATAAAAGGGAGAACCATCAAAAAGCACCAGTGTAACCCCAAGTGCTAGAGAGCTAACAAGCCAGTTCCACATCATCCAGCCGCAAGTGGTATAGTAAAAAACTACATCGCCCTGTTTCAAGTCGGTATGCAGCATATGTTCCTTAAGGTGCTGAATTAAAGTACCACCTGCTCCATGCACGATACATTTGGGCACACCGGTCGTCCCGGAAGAGTACATAATATAAGTTGGATGATTAAAGGGGGAACCTGGGTGAATTCGATTTCAGGAACCTGGCCTTCTGGGCTTGCTGCAATCATAAAATCCTCGTAGAGCATAGCCTTAGGAATCGAACTGATATCAGGTTCTTGCTCGGTATAAGGTACCACAATAATTCTCTCGATTTCCGGAATTTCTTGGATGATCCCAGCAACCTTTTCCAAAGAATCGTGAGATTTACCATTGTAAAAATAGCCGTTCGCTGTAAAAAGCACCTTGGGCTGAATTTGCCCAAAACGATCGATCACTCCTTTGACTCCGAAATCCGGCGAACAAGATGACCAGACTGCACCTATGCTTGTTGTAGCCAGCATTGCCACGACCGTTTCGACCATATTAGGCATGAAACCGGCTACCCTATCGCCCTCAGTCACGCCTATATGGCGCAAACCTTTGGACAATCGGGCAACTTGAGCATAAAGCTCCTGATAGGTAATGCGCACAGTTGCCTGTCCTTCTCCTTTAAAAACAATCGCCATGGAATCATCCCGGTGGCGCAGAAGGTTTTCGACTCGATATTTGGCAGCAAAGTAGTTCCTTGTAAAATACCAGTCTTTTCAAGGAACTACGATTCAACCTTAGTTATTCCAAAGAAGCTGGAATTTCTCTCGAACAATATTGTGAGAATTTAGTCAGTCTCCCAGTTTGGCTTGGGTCCTCTTAAATAGGACATTATTGCTGCAGTCAAGCTAAAAGCAAAGGAAATGGTAAAGGCCATTCTTAAACCTGAAACAAATTCGTTAATTGCAATTCCATGAGAACCAACCTGAGTACCTAAAAATAGTGCCTGCATTGCATCGGGAGAGATACTTGACGAAATGATGGCAGTAAGACGTTTTATGAAATATATAAAAGATATCCCCAGCGTTGTGATCGATAGGCTGTGCGTTAAAATGTAGTTTATATTTCGGAACCTATATAAGAGCAGAAAATAAGCAACAGCTTTGCTTATTTTCTGCTCTTATTCTTACTTGGTGCGAGCTGTGAACGCAGTGGGTAAATAGCCCGCGAGCGCTCCACTTGCTTTAAATATAATGAAGAAGCAATTGTAAGCTTCTGAATCACAGTGGATATATCCACCAGGTAAAGCCCAACCAGCAGCCTGTACCTAGTCCTTGGATGTGAAACGGCAACGTCAGCATTAAGCGTAGGGCGGGAAGCAGACCGAGCCGAAAGCGTAAGCTAAAGTGATTGAGCCACGAAATAAATAAAATGACGAAGAGGCCGATGTTGTCAAGTAGACAGCAGGCAGTATCAGCACATGCGAAATGGTGAGTATGTGCTGGCTCTTTCGGTGTCTGAGAACTTGGCGAGGCTGCAGAGGGATTCAGGAGAACAGCTGAGACCCTGATGGGTCTGCCATCGGCAGTATGGAAAAGCAAATCCAACAAAGATGAGCTAACCAAAAGCCCAACAGGGAGTCCGACCACCTCATAGTACTGTAGAAGTCTGTGAAAGCGGATGGAGGGAAGGGGGTGGCAACAACTGCACTGTGCAAAGAAAGGTTATTCCAGACAGGAGCTGAGCAAGAGTGACAACAGAACTGCACAGGATAAACGAGATTGCAAACAGGAACGTAAAAGTACAAAATCTGGCCCACCTCATAGACGAAGCAAGTCTGAAACAAATCCATCAAAGGATGGATGGCAAGAAGGCTAAGGGCATCGACAAAGTGAGTAAGGTTGAGTACGCCGAGAATCTGAACGAGAATATTGGACGACTGGTTTTGCGTATGAAAAGACAGGCATATCAACCGCAACCCTCACGGAGAGTCTATATAGACAAGTCGGGTAGTAGCAAAAAGAGGCCCTTGGGAATCTCTTGCTACGAGGACAAGTTGGTGGAAAACTGAGTTGCCGAAATTCTATCCGCAATATATGAGCCGAAGTTCCATGAATTCTCCTATGGATTTCGACCGGGAAAGAACTGCCATCAGGCGGTAAAGAAGTTGATAGGATGTATCCGCAAGAACGTCGGGTATGTAGTTGAGGCTGATATTCGGTCATTCTTTGATACCATCGACCATGAGTGGATGATTCGATTTCTCGAACATGACATAGCCGACAGGAAGTTTATCGACCTTATCAGGAAGATGCTGAAAGCGGATGTGTTAGACGGGGGAAAGGTGCTGGAACATGAGGTCGGTAGCCCACAGGGGTCGGCTTCATCGCCGACTTATGCAAATATCTATCTGCACTATGTTCTTGACACGTGGTTTGCCATAAAGGTGAAGAGCGAGTGTCGTGGTGACGCATACATTATCCGCTACTGCGATGATTTCGTATGCTGCTTCCAATACAAAGAAGATGCAGAAAAGTTCTATCAGGAGCTGCCGATTCGATTTGCGAAGTTCGGTCTTGAATTAGCAGATGAAAAGACATGCTTATTGGAATTCGGCAGATTTGCAGTAAAGAACCGAGCTACACGAGGCGAGGGAAAACCCGAAACGTTTGATTTTCTAGGTTTCACTTTCTATTGCAGCATGGATACAAAGAAGAAATTCTTCCGTGTCAAGGTGAAATCGTGTCGCAAGAAGACTACAGCAAAATTGAGAATGCTGAATCTGTGGCTAAAAGAGCATCGGGATTGGGCTGTTAAAGACATAATTAACAGAGTAAATCAATCACTGCTCGGGCACTATCATTACTACGGAGTCACAGATAATTTTAAAGGCATTGCAGGATTCCAATTTATGGTGGTCAATCTATTGTTCAAGTGGTTGAATCGTAGAAGCCAAAGGAAAAGCTACACGTGGGATGCATTTCGAGACGGATTGATGAAAACCTTCCCGATAGTTAAGCCAAAGATTTACGTAAACCTAATTGCAAACTATTCGTAAAGTTGTTGGAGAGCCGTGCGTTAATTGCGCACGTACGGTTCTAAGAGGGGCAAGGTCGGTGACGGCTTTGTCTACTCACGAAAGTAAAAGGGAACTGCCTTTTCTTGAATATATTATACAGGGTTATAACTATTTCTCAAATATCGTACCCTTTTTGAAGCTTGAATCTTTAAATGCACCCATTTTTCCGAAATAATAGCGCCATGGGAGGTCAGAAGAACGCCAAATATGTACAGAAGCGCTAACATAATAACAATAGATGTAAGCGATTCCACCCATTTAATGGCATGGAAGCCGTAAAGCGAAAGCCCAATTTGCACCAAATGAAGCACTACAAAGCAAATGACAATATTATTAAAGGCGCCACCCAGATATTGTGAATAGTGAAGTGACGGAGCTTTATGATCGCGAATCGTTGAGTAATAAATTCAGTTTTTACCGCCATATGGTCGTGTTCCCTTCCTGTGGAGAAGAAGCTATTCCCCAGGTTGTTGTGCCTATCCAAGCGCTTAGGCAAATCAAAGCTTATTTGACCGTCGCCGAAATTGATAGGCCCTTGCAGGATATGGATTTCATTTGTTTGGAGCAGGCTGCCACGGTAGTAACGTTAGATAGAGTGAAGCGTTTTGCGGTTAAAGAAGTGGAACAGAAGTTCCGTAATGATATTATTGAACATCTCATCAGCGGGGAAGTGGAAGTTAATACTCTTTTAGAGCGAGCAAGTCTGTTAGAGTGGGATATTAATCGTCCCTTTGTGGTCGTGCTTTTTAATATTAAATTACAGAACTCAATTTGGAAGATAACAAAAACCGGCTTGAACTGGAGTTGGGGCTAAAGATCATGTGTCTGCTGAATCAGACAAGCGGGTAGGTAATAAAAAGCGGCTTTAGCTGAGGAAATCAGTTAAGGCCTTTTTTATGAAGATTAAATAATTATATAGTCGGTTGGTGATCTAAAAGAAAGGTAACAATTTAAACCGTTTGGAATACCAATATGCTAGCCGAACTTCTGCAAAGGGGAAATCTAAGCATGCATATTCACGTGGTACAAAGCGGTGACACGCTGTGGGCACTAGCCAACCGTTATAGTGTAACTATTCAACAGATTGTAACTGTCAACGGTTTATCTGTCTCGGATATATTAGTCGTTGGCCAGGCGCTTGTAATTCCTACCTCCGAACACTATCACACTGTAAAACAAGGTGAGAGCGTTTGGCAAATTGCCAAACGCTATGGGACCACACCCGAGGCGCTCGCTCAGGTAAACCAACTCGCTAATGTTAACCTTATTCAAATTGGGCAAAAACTTATTTTGCATCCAAAGTCTCTACAATCCAAAGAAGTTAATGCTTATTTAATTAATCTAGGAAGCTCTGGACAGAGTATGATTGAGCAAGTAGGGGACGATTTAACGTACTTAAGCCCTTTCAGCTATGAGGTTAAAAGTGATGGTAGACTGAAAGACTTAAATGATCTCCAAGTTCTAACGATTGCACGGGCGAAAAAAGCATTTCCGCTCATGAGCATCACAAACATTGATGCCAAAGGCTTTAATTCGGAAATTGTCCATGCTATCCTTAACAACATCTCTGTACAGGAAATATTAATCAATAACATTTTGAGCATATTAACCGCAAAAGGGTACAGGGGCCTTAATGTCGACTTCGAATACGTTCCTTCTCAAGACCGGGAACGGTATAATCAATTTCTCCAGCAGGTCGTCAATCGTTTGCACCCCCGGGGATATTCGGTTTCAAGTGCCTTGGCTCCGAAGCTATCGTCCAATCAAAAGGGTCTCTTGTATGAAGCTCACGACTACTCGAGACACGGTCAACTTCTCGACTTCGTGGTACTGATGACCTACGAATGGGGTTGGGCAGGTGGTCCCCCGATGGCTATTGCTCCATATAATATGGTTAAGCGTGTTCTGGATTATGCTGTCACCGTTATTCCACGCCACAAAATCATGATCGGAGTAGCCTTGTATGCCCGTGATTGGACACTGCCTTATGTCAAGGGTGGTCCGAACGCCCGATCCTTTAGTCCTCAATACGCAATTCAGTTAGCCGCTCGTTACCACGCCTTCATTCAGTATGATCAGTTATCTCAATCCCCATTCTTTAGGTATACGGACGGACAGGGTCGGAAACATGAAGTTTGGTTCGAAGATGCGCGTAGCATGCAAGCAAAGTTTAATCTTGTAAAGGACTATAACATTCGCGGTGTTAGCTATTGGGTCCTTCCTTCATCATTTCCACAAGTCTGGCCTGTACAAGAAAGCAGCTTCAATGTAATTAAGTTATAAATATCCCACAATTATTACCTCAATGCTCTGCTAGGAACATTGAGGCTGATTTTTATTGTTATTGAGTAGAGAGTCCCTACGGCGGTCAGGTACTGCCTGCCAAATTAGATGCGTGATATCTGAGGCAAGCTTCATCACCGTGTGAAGACGGGTGCACTGCAGAACCTGAAGCTCTAAAAAGCCTCCTATATTAACAATTCCCATGATTGAGATATCACCTACCGTCGGTAAATTTTTATGTAATGCTGCTCCGGGTGTTAAGGGCGAATTGGACAGTGTTATCTTACCGATTTCTTCGACTTTACCTAGGCAGGCATCTATCGCAAGGACTATATCGGGATTAAATATGGCTAAACCCTTATTGAGTTCTTCAATTAGGTTTTGAGCGTGTAGAGGTTCATCTAATGTCCCTAATACCGTATACCCCAGGCACTTTAAATTTGTTCCAACCAGTGGTCCCAGACAGTCGCCGGTTGACCGGTCCGTGCCGATACAGGTAAAAAGAACCTTTTTCATGTGCGTGAGTTCTTTCAAAGTGGAGACGAAGGACAATTTATCCCTGTAATCATAGGTGAATGAATTAACAGTGGCTAGTATGCATCTTGAATTATCTATAATTATGCTCCAACCCCCCCTGAATCCGATCGAGGCAATTCTCGCCAAGAGTTGTAACGTACAGAGTGCTAAGTTGAACTACTGATCTTTTTAGAAAAGAAATAAGAACTATCTCATGATAGTTCCTATTAGTCATTATATTAAGTGAGCGCGAAATATATGCTAAAGTAATGGGGATAGGACTATAAGATGGGCGAAATTATTGGACGTGTCGAAGAATTAGGCAAAAAGTATATGCGGCTTTCGGGAGAACGGCCTTCTATTGCACTCCGAAAGGTATCCCTTCATTTATGATGTGAATTTCTGCTTTACGTCGGTCATGGTACCACGGTATCACAGTGCTATGCTGTTTGCGAATGCCTGAGTAGTAACATTTTATGCAAGGCTAGTGACCGCGGCCAATTTAAATGGGAAAATATTTTACAACTTCTGATATTATTGAAGGATTTCATCAATTTTGCTAGAATGTTTTAATATATAAATGGTATCCATTAACCATTAACCAATATCCAATTAAAAGAGAGGGGTTTGCATTTGAAGCTCTACCAGGTTGACCGAGTATTAGTTCATGAGCAGGTGTACAACACGCTTAAGGAAGCAATACTTAATGGTGACATCAAACCAGGGGAAAAAATGACGCAAGAAGAGCTTGCCAGTAGATTTGGGTTAAGTAGAATGCCGATTAGGGATGCTTTACGCCTTCTCGAAATAGACAAGCTAGTAATTAGTATACCTAATAAAGGATTTGCAGTAGCTGAATTTGGGAAAGAAGAACTTCAAGATACGTTTTTTCTGCGGAGTATTTTGGAAAGGGAGGCAGTCAAATTAGCAGTTCCCAAATTGCAAGCTAATATTGCGGAAATCAAACGGTTACTGGAAAACATGAATAGTAATTTAGCAGAGAAAGATTTTAGGAAACTGACAAAGCTAAATAGCGAATTTCACTATGCTATCTATCGGGAATCAGGCTCTAACCGGTTATTTCAGATGATCAGCAGCTTGTGGAATAGTTTTCCGAGGTATGCTATGTTTTCAGCTAAGGACCAAGCAACTAGGTCACAAGCCGAACATCAATTCATTTTTGCGGCCATAAAGGCTGGTGATGCGGAATTGGCAGGTACACTTATGGAAAGACATATTTTGCAGGCTGGGAAAGCTTACACATTTAAGATTAAGTGAGGTGATTGCTGGGTAAAAGAAAAGGGTCTTTGGCGAGCATTTGGAGTTTAGGAATTTATAAGAAGAGGTGTTTGGTTTGAGTAAGAAGAACATTCATGATTTCAACTACATGGTCGAAAAAGGAGAAAAGATAGTCTATCTTACAGCTTATGACTATTTGACAGCCAAAATGGAGGAAAAAGCTGGTGTCGACATGATCTTAGTCGGCGATTCCTTAGGCATGGTAAGCCTGGGTTATGATACCACATTCCCGGTAACCATGGATGATATGATTCGCCATTGTTCGGCTGTACGTCGTGGCGCCCCTAATACGTTCATTGTAGGTGACATGCCGTACATGTCTTACCAAGTGTCAGATGAACTAGCCATTGCGAATGCCGGAAGGTTTATTAAAGAGAGCGGTGTTGATTGCATCAAATTGGAAGGTGCCGGTTCGATGATTGCGAGCAGGATTAAGGCGATAAACGAGGCAGGTATCTTAGTGATGGGTCATATCGGTTTGACCCCACAATTTATGGGTCAGATTGGCGGATATAAGGCTCAGGGGAAAAGTGCCACAGCAGCTTTGAGTCTGGTTAAACAGGCCAAACTGGTCGAAGAGGCTGGTGCTTTTAGTATTTTAGTGGAAGGCGTACCGTCTGCAGTGGGTAAGGCCATCACAGAAAGAGCTAATTTTCCAGTGCTTGGTATTGGTGCTGGTCCGTACACCCATGGACAATTGTTAATTTATGCTGACATGGTGGGATTATACGATAACTTTACGCCGAAGTTCGTGAAGAAATATGCCAACGTAGGCGAAGTATTAGTCAATGCCTTTGCAGAATTTGCCAGAGAAACTCGTGAGGGTGTTTTCCCTGTCGACGGGGAACATACCTATAAGATGAAGGACGAGGAAGCCGCTGAATTCTGGGCCTTACTCGAAAAAGAATAAAGACAACACACAAAAGGAAAAGGGCCGTATCGAAACAATAATTTTGATACGGCCCTTTTTAAAATCTATTTCAAGAATAATCCAGTTGTAAAATACTTCTTTTACTACAAACGAAGCGATCATTGTATCACTAATCGTCGGTATTAGTATCGGACCAAAGGTTGAAGTAGCTAAGTCAAAAAGGGAATATAGTCAATATTTGTCGAAATATTTTGTATATTTTTTTAATATTAATTGAAGGATTGTATGCATTTATATAGAATATACACATATATAAACAGTATCCATTAACCAATAGCCCGTATCCAATATCCAAACATAAGAGAGGGGTTTGCTTTTGAAGCTCTACCAGGTTGACCGAGTATTAGTTCATGAGCAGGTGTACAACACACTTAAGGAAGCAATACTTAATGGTGACATCAAACCAGGGGAAAAAATGACACAAGAAGAGCTTGTCGGTAGATTTGGGTTAAGTAGAATGCCGATTAGGGATGCTTTACGCCTTCTCGAAATAGATAAGCTGGTAATTAGTATACCTAATAAAGGATTTGCCGTAGCTGAATTTGGGAAAGAAGAGCTTAAAGATACGTTTTTCCTGCGGAGTATTTTAGAAAGGGAGGCAGTCAAATTAGCAGTTCCCAAATTGCAAGCTAATATTGCGGAAATCAAACGGTTACTAGAAAACATGAATAACAATTTTGTGGAGATAGATTTTAGGGGATTGACAAAGCTCAATAGTAAATTTCACTATGCGATCTATCGGGAATCAGGCTCCAACCGGTTATTTCAGATGATCAGCAGCTTGTGGAATAGTTTTCCTAGGTATGCGATGTTTTCGGTAATGGACCAAGCAACTAGGTCATAAGCCAAACATCAATTCATTTTTGCGGCCATAAAGGCTGATGATGCGGAATTGGCAGGTACACTTATGGAAAGACATATTTTGAAGGCTGGGGAGGCTTACACATTCGAAATTAAGTCAAATTCTTAAAGCCATTCAAGGAATTAAGAGAAAGGGGATAGGTGGTTGAGATCCTTACTTTTTACACCCGGCAATAAGCCGGAAATGATGACAAAGTCGCTTAACGGCGAGGCTGATGCGGTAATTCTTGATTTAGAAGATTCAGTGCCTGATAACCAGAAAGAAGCGGCCCGTAGTGAAGTTATCAAACTAATTAAGTTAAACATCCAAAAAGATGTTTATATACGGGTAAATGGGTTAAGTACGCCCTGGATTATAGAGGACATCATACAGCTTTGCCACTATTCGCTGAAGGGTTTCGTTGTACCGAAAGTAACGTGTGCTGCCGATGTTGAGAAAATTGATTGGCTTGTGAACAGTAGTATTAATGAATCGGCAACTAAAGCATTAGATTTCCGTATAATTGCGATTATCGAGACAGCCGAAGGGGTTCTTAATGCACAGAAAATTGCGCAGGCAAGATCTCCGCATCTCGAAGGGATAATGTTCGGAGCTATTGATTATAGCCTGGATATAAAAGGTAGCAGTGAAGATGGATTTAGTATGCTATTTCCCAGAGCCCAAGTTGTTACAGCATGCAGGTCGCGTGGATTATTGCCCATAGACAGTGTTTACCCAAACTTTAAAGATCAAGAAGGATTGGAAAGGGAGAGCCAGAGCTCTAAAGCGATGGGGTTTGCTGGAAAAGCTTGCATTCATCCAGCCCAGGTAGAGGTAACAAACCGGGTTTTCAGTCCGTCATCTGCAGATATTACATGGGCAAAAAGGATTCTGGAATCGTATGAAAAGGCAGTAAGTGAAGGTAGGGGTGCTGTAAACGTCGACGGATATATGGTAGACCTGCCAGTCGCTCAAAGGGCAAGAAATATTTTATCTCTTGTCTCACGATAAAAAGGTAAGGTTGAAAGGAAGGTAAAACCTTGGCAAGAATACTAGAAAACTATAGTTTAAACATTTTAAAGAATGCGGGAATTTCGGTCGTTCAATTCAATGTAGCATCTTCACCTCAGGAAGTAAGCGAATATGCACTGAAACTGGGGTGTCCGGTAGTTGTAAAAGCCCTAGTTCCAGTAGGGAAAAGGGGTAAGGCTGGAGCGGTAAAGTTTGCGTCCGGAGCCGAAGATGCGATGGAGGCTGCCAGATTACTTATAGGAACAGAAGTGAGGGGATATCCGGTAAATAGGGTTTTGGTGGCTGAACAAATCCAGGCCACAACTGAAATATATGTTTCAATTTCTATTGATCAGAGATCTGTACGTCCTGTGATAGTTGTAAGCCTCAGTGGTGGAGTGGATATTGAGGAAGTTGCTAACACCACACCGGAAAAGATTGTGACCCGCTTTTTAGATCCGCTTCAAGAGTTGGTGCCCCACCAATGCCTTGAAATCATGGCCCAAGCTGGCCTTCGGGGAAGAGAACTTGTCAAAGTAGCAGAGGTCCTCCGGAAACTGTACCAAGTATTTAATAATTGCGATGCTACACTTTTAGAAATCAACCCACTCTTTATATCTGCAGATGGCAAGGTGATCGTACCCGCGTGCATGCTAAGTGTCGACGACTCGGCCCTCTACCGGCATAAAGATTAAGAAGAAATAGCTCGTGAAGGAAGCGAAAGGGCTTGGAAACCTTTAACGGATATTGAGCGCCGGGCACAGGATGTACACGAGAAAGATGCTTATCGAGGCACTGCTAGATATATAGAGCTTGAAGGCGGCAACATTGGTTTCATGTGTGGCGGCGGGGGCGGTAGTCTTGTACTTTTCGACGAACTTATGGAAGCCGGCGGCAAAGCAGCGAATTATACAGAATTCGGGGGTAATCCGACTGAAGACAAAGTATACGGATTGACATTATGTATACTTTCTAAGCCTGGTGTAGAGGGACTCTTCGTTGCCCATAATATCACCAACAACACCCAGGTCGACGTAGAAGCAAGGGGTATCGTTAGGGCCCTCAAGGAATTAGGGGTTGATCCGTCTGTATTCCCAGTTGTAACTAGAATGCCTGGCATTAATGAAGCTGAAGGTTTCAGGGTTTTCAAAGAATATGGAATAGAAAGCTATGGCGAAGAGTTAACAATGACTGGCAGTTGCAAAAAAATGGTTGAGAAAATGTGTCTAATGCCTTGGTTTACGTTCCACCCAGCGCCGTCTATGGTGCGGTATGTGAAGCGATAGATAATGGTATTAAACTCATTGTCATTATCACGGAGAATGTCCCGCAACACGATGCCATAAAGCTATACTGGCTGGCCAAAAAAAACGGGGTGAATTTCATTGGGCCTAATTCAGTCGGTGTCATTCGTCCTAGTTGTCATGTAAAACTGGGAGCAATTGGAGGAGATAATACGGAAAGATGCTTTGTGCCGGGTCATGTAGGGGTAATCTCTCGCAGTGGCGGAATGACTGCTGAAACTGCCTGGATGGTAAAGAAAGCAGGGTTCGGTGTCAGCACCTGCATTAGTGTTGGAGGGGATCCAATCATCGGTACATCCCCAGTTGAATTTCTCGCAATGTTTCAGGAAGACCCAGAAACAGAAGCAGTAGTGATGTTTGCCGAACCCGGGACTAGTTTTGAAGAAGATGCAGCCGATTTTATCAAAACAGGTGGGTTTACTAAGCCTTTAATTGTATATGTGGCCGGGAAGTTTACTGAGAACATGCCAGAAGGGACAGTCTTCGGACATGCAGCAGCTATTATTTCTAAGGGAATGGGGAAACCCAGCACCAAGATGAGAAAATTAGAGGAAGCGGGTGTCTTGGTCGCATATAACCATGATAATATTATTCCGTTGTTACAACAGATATTTTAAAAGAAATGAGGTTGATCCATGGAAGGGTTTGAATTCGAGCTCCAGACTAAGATTATTTTCGGAGCCAACTCTATCCAAAGAGTCGGGCAGGAAATAGCTGGCCTAGGGGGAAGCAAAGTACTGGTAATTATCGATCCCATGGTTCATAAGTCCGGGTCGGTAGCGGAAATATACCCGAGTATGGAAAAATCAGGGCTGAAATATGGAATTTATGACCAGGTTGAACCAGAGCCCAGCATCCAATCGGTGGAGGCTGCTTATGCACTGTTAAAGGCAGGGGAGTTTGATATCATCCTAGCCGTGGGTGGGGGAAGCTGCATTGACACAGCAAAAGCGGTGGGTATATTAGCCACAAATATGGGGAACATCCAAGATTACGCCGGTTGGAATAAGTTCAACAATAGGCCTATGCCGATAATTGCTATTCCCACTACAGCTGGGACTGGATCTGAAATGACAGATGCATCTGTCATCACCAATAAACAGCAAAACCTTAAGTTCACCATAAAGCATGATCTTTACAACAGGCCCAGCAAAGCCATCCTGGACCCCTGCGTACTGCGGACTGTTCCCCATGGGTTGGCGGTTACAACTGGATTTGATGCGCTGGCCCATGCGGTTGAGTCATATACCTCCTTACAGGCTACACCTTACTTAGAAGCATTCTCTCTCTATTCCATAGAACTTATTAGCAAGCATCTTCGCGACTTTGCCGAGAACCGCGAAAATGAAGAGGCAGCCTCCGGCATGATATTAGCCAGCAATATGGCAGGGATTTCATTTCCTGTGGCCGGTACAGGGAACTGTCACTGCATCGGCCGGTTTCTTGGAGGCTACTATCCCATCTCCCACGGCATGAGCTGTTCGATCATTCTCCCCTATGTAGTAGAATTTAACCACGCTCATGCCAAGGAAAAGTTTAAGAAAATTGCCGTGGCAATGAACCAGGATGTACACGGGTTGAGCGAGGAAGAAGCTGCATACCAGGCCGTAGGTGCTATTAAAAAACTAGCAGGAGACATAGGACTTCCCGCCACTGTGAAGGAATATAATCCGGAAATTAGTATTGATGTAGAACTAGTAGCTGACGAGTGCTCCAAGTCCTGGTACAACAAGTTTAACCCGAGGTTTACCGAAAAAGAAGATTTTATAGAATTGGTGAAAAAAATAGCCGGTTAAACTATTTTATTATTAATGAAAGGGGAAATTAAATTGAAAATGAAGGGCGCAGATATTATCGCAGATTATCTAGTTAAGGAGGAAGTACCTATTGCAGTTGGGGTTTGTGGCCATGGAATTATAGGTTTGCTTGATGCCTTCTATGAAAGAGCTGACAAGATCAAGACCATTTCAGTCCGTCACGAACAGGCAGCAGGCTATATTGCCGACGCTTATTTCAGGGTAAAGCATAAACCCATCGTCACGTTTTCTTCTTGCGGCCCCGGTTCTACCAACTTGGTTACACCAATAGCAGGAGCTTTCATGGATTCCTCTGCATTTCTTTGCATCACCGGAAATATTCCTACTAGCCAGTTTAACCGGGGATCCTTCCAGGAAACAGGACGTTATTTTCAGGGGGACTTTCCCTCCGTCATACGTTCTTATGTGAAAAAGAGCTTCCAGCCCACTCGGGTAGAAATGGTACCCCTAGCTGTAAGGCAGGCCTATAAAGAATTAACCAACGGTAAGCCGGGTCCTGTCAACCTAGATGTCCCATTTGACGTGTTTCAAGAAGAGGCCGAAGTCGAAATGGAGGAACCAGCTGGTTACCACTGGAACATTGAAGATCGCGTCCACGGGAACCCAGAGGCCTTGAAGAAAGCCCTCCAACTCTTGGCCACAGCCAAAAAACCCCTCATTGTTGCTGGCAATGGCGCGATACTCTCAGAAGCAGGCCGGGAGATCCTCGAATTTGCTACGTACATGAATATTCCTGTTCATACCAGCCCTATGGGCAAAGGAATTATCGATGAAACGCATCCTCTATGCCTTGGACCAACCGGAAGGAATGGGGCTTACGCTGCCAATGAGGCCGGTAAATCCTGCGATGTACTTTTAGCGCTTGGAACCAGCTTTGATGACAGAGCTACTAGTGCATGGTTGGAAGGCTATACTTATTCAATGAACACATGCAAGCTCATTCATGTAGATATTGATGCCCGAGAAATTGGCCGGAATTATCCCTTCGAGCTGGGGATTATCGGAGATATAAAAATGGTTATGCAACAGCTTCTAGAAATGGCGCAGTTAACGTTATCCTCAAATAAACCCAACTATTCTGAATGGCTTGGGAAGATTAATGAATGGAAGCAAATTTGGCAGCAATACAAAGAACCTCTTATAATTTCTGATGCTCTGCCTATCAGGCCTGAGCGAATCATCGCTGACATCCGCAAAGTTTTACCGAAAAACGGCATCCTATTGTCTGATGTTGGTGTTCATCACAACTGGGTTGTGCAGTACTGGGATACCTATGAAGCACAGACTATTCTTCAGGCTTGGGGATTTGCGGCTATGGGCTTTGCAACTTGTGGTGTCTTAGGAGCCAAGCTGGCTGCTCCAGAACGGCCCGTAGTTGCGTTATGCGGAGATGGTAGCTTCATGATGACTCCTCATATTCTTGCAACAGCCGTTGAATACAACATTCCCGCCGTCTGGGTTATCTTTAATAATTTTGCCTACGGGTCGATCAGGGATCTGCAGCAAGGCTATTTCGGAGGTCGCGAATTAGCTACCAGCTTCACCAAACAAGAATCTGGTGAACTCTATAACCCTGATTTTGTCCAACTGGCCAATTCCTTTGGAGTTCAAGCGACAAAGGTGCTAAAACCACAGGATTTAGCAGCGGCGGTGGAATACGGCATCAAGCTCAATAAATCTTATTTAATTGATGTCGTTGTAGACAGGGATATCAAACCCGTGGGTACAGGTTCTTGGGTACTACCTCCTTTCAAGCACCCTGAGCCGAATTTTAAACCCGGGAGGTTGGTGCCATGAAATTAGGTATAAACACTTACTCCTTTCTTTGGGCAGATACCCTGGAAAACAGCGTAAAGACACTGGCGGATGATGGTTTCAAAGCCATTGAATTCCTAGTTTCTCCGCCTCATTTTTACCTTTCTGAATACAAACCCGGAATGTACGCCAAGATCAATAGAATCCTCGAGCAGAACAAGATGGAAGTTTTGTCCCTAAATATTCCTGGGCTGGATATCAACATTGCCAGCCCTTTTCCTGAAATGCGGAAAATGACAGTTGATCTTTATAAAAGGACAATTGATATCGGGCTAGACTTAAATTGCAAAATGCTTATAGTTGCTCCAGGTAAAAGACACCCTTTGCTACCTCCGGATTTTGAGTATATCTATAATCTAGCACGAGATTCAGTTATGAGGGTACTAGAATATGCAAGTAAAACAAATATCATTTTAGGAATTGAAACTTTGCCAAGTGCTTTTTTAGATAAAACTAGGGATTTAAAGAGATTTGTAGATGACATTGGGAGTGAACAGGTAAAAATCTGTTTTGATGCCGCAAATGTCTTTATGCAGGAGGACCCTGCCCAAGCCATTTATGAAGTTAAGGATAAACTCTGCATGGTGCATGTTTCTGATACAAAGATAACAAAGTGGGAACATAATGTCATAGGTACTGGTCAAGTTGATTTTGCGGCTTTTGGGAGTGCTCTAAAAGATATTGGCTATACCGGTGAAGTGGTGTTGGAAGTAATTAATGAACATGGTATAACTGGGATTCGAGAAAGTTTAGAGCATTTAAAAAGGAAAGGATGGAGCTTCGAACAATGAAAGCTGTTGCAAAAATTAAACCGGGTTACGGCAATATGAGTATTATCGAATTGGATAAGCCGGAAATTAAGAATCCAGATGATGTACTGATTAAGGTAAAGTCAATAGGTATGTGTGGTACAGATGTTTCAATTTACAAATGGACCCCTACTGTGGAAAAAGAATATCACCCGACTCTACCTAATATAATTGGACATGAATTTGCAGGAATCGTGGAAGCGGTTGGTAGTACAGTGAATGGAATAGAAGTTGGGGATCATGTTGCAGTTAATGAGCATATTTTTTGTGGAACATGTGAATATTGTCAAGCTGGAATGGAATGTATTTGCCAGACCCGTCCTATTCTCGGATGCCATATTCATGGTGGTATGACTGAGTATATTGTCGTCCGAAGAAAAAATTGTTTTGTTCTTCCTAAAAATGTAGCGCTATTTGCGGGTGCTTTAGCAGAACCGTTGTCAGTTGCTATTCATGCTGTGGAGCGAGTACCAGTAAAACAGGACGATGTAGTAGCCATTCTTGGTGCTGGAACTATTGGGTTGGGTTTAGCTCTCGTGTTAAAAGGTCTTGGCGTTGAAAATTACTTTGTACTAGGTTTAGAACAGGATAAGGAACGTTTAGCAATAGCTAAAGAGTTTGGAGCACACCCTATTGTGTTAGGAAATGATGAACCACTTGCATTTATACAAAATATAACTGGAAAGAAAGGCCCTAATATTGTTTATGAATGTTCTGGGTCCATTGAAGCAATAAAAACAGCTATTGATATCTGTCGCCCTGCTGGTACAGTAGGACTGGTTGGCATTGCTGGTAGGTCTTCGGAAATCGATACTTCACGCATAGTTTTTGAAGAAAAATCGATCGTTGGCTGTAGAGCCTTCTATCATAAAACTTGGGATAAGACAATGAGATTTATGAGAGATATTGGTAATGATGCGGAAAGACTTATAACCCATCGTCTACCTTTAGATGAATATGAAAAGGCTTTTGAACTAATTCAGTCGGGAAAATGTATTAAGACAATATTGGAACCATAATTAATAATAAAAGGAGGAAAATATTAAACTTGTGAAAACAAAATACGTTAATAGGAATTTCTGATGAGAATTTCCTATTAAAAAAATAGAAGAGCAGCTTACACTGCTCTTCTATTTTTTTAGTTACAGAATCAATCATTTTCCGTATTATATGCACAGTAAATTATCACTGGAATTGATAGATGGATAAAACATTATAGCTCACGATGTTTATAAATGACACATGACAGAAGGCATGAAATACTAAGGAGAATAAGACCCACAAATGGTTCACCTTTTCTATTTGGGTAATAGAAAATGAAAGCTATTCGTGCAGGAAATAATTACTAAAGCTAGAACTTCATACGTAGAAAGTATAGCTTGAATAAATCTTGAGAATTCATCCTAGAAATGCTATGCTAAGAATACCAATAATTGGAGATAGAAAATATACTAACTTGCGATAAAGAATGAAAGGGCGAAGCGAGATATTCTGATGTATAGGTCGTAATAGACCCTATGGCTAATTGGAAAATGACTAATTGAAGATGAGATGATAGAAAGAAGTGAATTAGATGGCATGAAGAATATTTTCATTAATGTTGTTGAAATATCAAAGAGAATATGCAAATTGAAATTGAATAATGGAGATATAGCAGTTGATTGTACTATGGGAAATGGTAACGACACTGCATTTTTATGTCAGCTAGTTGGAGATAATGGGAAAGTTTATGCTTTCGATATACAAGAAGGTGCTGTAATAAATACAAGAAAGAAGCTTCAAGCATTGGATTTTTTTGAAAGAGCTGAAATCATACTTGATGGTCACCAAAATGTAGAAAAATATGTAAAAGAGAATGTCAGATTAGTAATATTTAATCTAGGATATCTACCAAAGGGTAACCATGAAATTACTACAAAAAAAGAAAGCACTATAGAAGCTGTTCAGAAATGTTTACATATACTTGAACCCAATGGCATCATATTACTTATTATTTATACAGGACATGAAAATGGTAAAATGGAAAAAGCGGCTTTAGAAAGTTTTACGTCAAAATTAAGCCAAAAAGAGTATAATGTGGCAAATATTTGCTTTGCAAATCAGATTAATAATCCACCTGAACTGATTTGTATTGAAAAAGTATGTCCTAAATAAACATGCTTCATCTCGCCGTCCATCAAACTCGGGGATATTGGCGGGGCTAGTATGCAGATCAATAAAGGCAATTCTTGAATCCAAGAAATTAGGTCTATATTTCATTGACAATTGGTATATTTACTATAGTATGAACCATACCGAGTGAAATTTATAATGTATTTATGATGACAATAGCACACCATCCGAAAGGTTGGGCCGCAAAGTTTTGGGTCTAAAGCAAAGTTGCTAGGATTGCCAGACTGCCGCAACATAGATGATATAGAAACAAGCATCTATGATTCATTTCCAATATATAGTGTTCAAGGATATGCCTGGCGTCCCGAAAATACTTCGGAGCACAATTGGGGTCTGGCCATCGACATAAACCCGAATGAGAACTATATGGTAACTAGCGGCGGAGTAATTGTAGCAGGCTCCCTTTGGGATCCGGAGAACAACCTCTATTCCATACCTGAGAAAGGCAATGTGGTGACTACTTTCAATAAATACGGTTTTACATGGGGAGGAAACGCTTGGAAATCGTCCAATGATTATATGCATTTTTCTTATTTAGGAAGATAATCGCAGGTAGCAAATAATCCGTATGGCATTCTTCGCCCACCAGTATCTCATCGCCTCTCTGAGTATGAGACATGATAGCCAATTGATTACCGAACGTCCCAGATGGAACAAAAAGCGCAGCTTCTTTTCCCAACATCTCACTTGCTAATATTTCCAATCGTTTTACTGTTGGGTCATCACCATAGACATCATCACCCACTTCAGCATGAGCCATCGCCTGACGCATCACCTCTGTAGGCTGCGTTACAGTATCACTTCTAAGGTCAATCCACATGTTCTCAAGTCTCCTTTTACAACATCACTTTTATTCAACCTTCTGAAAATAGTATACACTATGTTTCGATGTCTATTAGTGTAAAACTACAGAAAAAGAGGCTCCCTTACCCAACTCGCTAACCAATTGAACTTCTCCACCATAACCCTCCACGAGGCTTTTTACGATTGAGAGACCAAGTCCTACTCCTGTAGGACTTGGTTTATTCTGACCCCGTTCGAAACGATTCCAAATAATACTCTGCTCATCTAGCGGAATTTCTGGTCCTTGGTCAGTTACTGTGATTATCACTCCATGGCTAGATTGCTTAGCCAAGACGGTTATTACGCTTCCCTTCGGTGAAAAACGCAAGGCATTATCGACTAAGTTCAAAAGAATCTGATGTAAACGATCTGTTGAACAATCCACGGCCGGAAGGTTTGGCTCCAGGTCAAGTTTAATCTCGACTTGCTTTTGCTGAGCAATAGGGTCGATTTCACATTTAAGCCTTTCTGCAGCCTCAGCAATATCTACTTTCTCGTGTGGCAATTCAATGCCGCCGAATTCGATTCTTTTTAATCAGGAAAGCTATTTATATTGGCTGTTTAGCATTCTTCAGATGCTTAAACTGATTGGTTCTAAAGGGGATCACTTGGTTTTGTCAGCGTCCGGTAAAGCCCTACCCAAAAAAATTCAAGTGGAAGACTTACTTTGTACAATCTATCCAACTCACATTCGCTCCATTCCATTCAAAGGATTTTACTTAATATTACCGATCTTAGACCGCTGTACTGAGTGGAAAAGCTGGGCTCAGCTGGTGAGTAGTGTAATTCCTGACGAGAAAGTGGGGAACCTAGTCAATCGGGAGCGGGTGATCAGTCTACTGGATTCCCTACGTTTTATTGGGCTCCTGGATTGGGGCGAGTATAAGAGCGATATCCTAGTGCGGGCGACCCCTCTGGGTCAGCTTCTGTTTCCAAAGTTGTTACGTGGGGATAAGCTTGCTGAGTATAGCCGTGAAATTAAGCTTCTGACAGACCAAGCCTACTCGATGGAGGGACCAGATACGGCCTATATCCAACCAAATTTTGAAGTTTTAGTCCCTCACTCGGCGTCTTGGGCGGTACGCTGGGAGCTAGGTCAATTCGCTGTGCTCGAGCAGCAGGACCAGATGCTGAAATATCGGTTGGATAAGACGTACCTCTTGAAGGCTCTTAAACGCGGTCTGCCGGCAGGAAATGTCATAAACCTGCTTACCAAGCTGAGCCCGTATCCCTTGCCGGAAAATCTGGTGATCACAATCCAACAATGGATAGAATCCTATGGACAAGTTACGTTTCTGAAACTCAGTCTCTTAGAATGCACCACACCGGAACAGGCGGCCTCCATTGCTTCAGCCCGCAGATACAAGGAGTACGTGTTGGGTTTATACAGTCCTACGACGGTCATCATACGCGAACCAGAAAAACTGCGCAAGCTCTTGGAGAAACAAGGCATCTATCCGGTGCCAGGGATGCTGGATGGAGAAGGAGTCGCGGGACGCAAAGATGTTCTCCCAAGTCTATCCTGACAAGCTTTTCAAACTATGTTACAATGTAAGTGTTAAAGTAAGATTTTGGGAGTTTTTAGTGTCCAAGAGTTCAAAAATATTGCATCTGCTTATCCAATTCAATTATATCACAGGGGGAAATTTCATTAAATTTTTGTGGAGCACAGCGAAAGGATGGGACTTTATATACTCTGCAATCGAGATACTCAAGAATGCCGGATGCAAGGAAATATTCATTTTCGGCTCGTTGGCCACGGGTACTTACAGGGAAGATTCTGATATAGATATTGCCATAA
>Ga0209587_1000429_pt1 | contig 20591 bp, 22 predicted proteins | sample NGEPerD_2_FD_184512 | JGI IMG/M metagenome (GOLD analysis project Ga0209587, IMG submission 184512) | Arctic peat soil microbial communities from the Barrow Environmental Observatory site, Barrow, Alaska, USA - NGEE PermafrostL1-D... | ecosystem: Environmental > Terrestrial > Soil > Wetlands >... | reverse complement strand
CGTTCACCTGCAAGGTGAGCCCTCCTCCTGGATGGTTCGTGCGTCGATAACACGCATCTTCCCAGGTCGGGAGGGCTTTCCTATGCAACCAACCCCGGCGCCGCGGCAGTCGCGCGAAACGTCGAGGTTAGGGGTTGGCCATCACCGAGGATGCATACGCCGAGAGGCGGAAAGTGAGGCCCTGCAGACCCGTCACGGCCTCCGGAAACGGATGGTCGAGCTCGATGAGCAGGCACGAGGATCCCTCCAGGCAGAGGGACGTCGCAAGGTCGGCCTCCATCCGCGTGGCGGCCCCGCCGTGCTTCGGCAATACGCTGATCGTCTGGCGTTCCTTCGAACAGGTTGTCGAGTCTCACAACGAGGTGTGTGACGAGGTCGGCCAAACCCCTGACCAGCACGTGGGGTGCCTCGTCACCGACCACGCTGGCCGCTACCAGCAGCGTGATCCGATAAGACCACCGAGAGCTGTTTCACGGCGCCGGCCCGTTCCAGCACGGTCTCCAGCCGCCGCAGCCACTTGACCTCCCTGGCCTCGAACACCCAGTCGAGGAAGATTTGGAGGAGGAACACACCACCGAACGCGTAGATCGCGTGCTTCGCACCTTCCAGTCGCACGGCGTACTGGCTGGGATGGTTGAGCACGAGGTCCACGACCGAAGCCATGGACGCGAGACTGACTGTTGGCATGACACCGCCTTCACGAAACCAGCGTGTCCCGACGGCCTGAGACACGCTGGCCGCGGCAGCGGTATCCTCACTAGATCGACACCCCCTCGACGTGCAACCGTCGGATCTCGGCCCACTCCTCCAACGTTGATCACGCCCTTCCTCCCCAGCTCGAGCCCGAGCCAGGGTCCGGCCCACATCACTCCAAGCGATGGACCCGGAACCAAAGGGAGTCAGAATTTGACCGGCAACAGTGGGTCAGTTTTCACCGGCGCCAACAGCCGCGACTCGCCCACGGTTCGGCGAATGCGGTCCGATGCCCTCAACCGCCTCGGCGAGCAGACCTCGGCGAGTAGAGCGGACGCCCGCGCTCAGCGCTGGAGACAAAACTGCAACCGGCCCAGTGCATTCCCCGGCTCGGGACCGAGGTCGTCAAGGGACAGGGGGGGTGTGCGATCCTGGGATTGGGGTTCTCCCGTGAGACTTGATGGTCTCCCGAAGCCTGCCATCAAGCTGGCTCCAAGCCGAGGACCTCCAGCTCACGGCCCACGCACCCCGGGACAACACTCCAAAGCATGCAAGATTGGACTATTGCCCACAAGCCGCACATAGAGGTAGGCTCTGCCCCAGACGGTCATCAGCGGCGTCGCAGCGGCTACTTGGTCTGAACTCGTTAGCGCTGGCGCAGGAGATCCAGCTCATCAACAGCGACCTGTTGCCGTCCGCTTCGTTGCCGTTCCATCTCTCGGCGTCGTATGTACAAGGATGGCGCCACCCGTGGTAGCTCCACCAGATGACCGTCCCAGAAGAACCTTGCGGACTCGGAGTTGCCGGTTGCTTAGAAGGAGTGCGCCAGCTAACCGGATGAAGGGAGCCTAGGTGGTTTCGTTGTCGCGATTGCCGGTCCTGATTATCAGCAGCCTTTGCATCTTCATGATGACCATATTGTCCGACGGAGCTCATGCGACACACGACGGCTTTCATCGCTACTCCGGTGGCGGGGAGAACAACGCAGGCGCCGATCGCGGGATCGAGGTGACGCGCTGGGACAATAGCATGGCTGGAATCCCTAACGACGGGTGTGCGAACCCCATAAGTGGCCACCCCATGTACCAGACACAGTGGCTTATAACGGGCACAGGGTGGATAGAGATCGGCACGGGTCACCAGTGCAACGATACTAATCGCTACTGGTTCTGGGGTTACGGTAACCCGAACTGGACGCTTATCGATTCTCAGGCCATCACGGGCACACAAAAGCACAAATTCCGCCTTGAACGGTCCGATACGACAACATGGCGCTTCTTTGTGGATGTCACGGCACTGGCGGGAACTCTGTCATGGAGCACGACAGGGACCCGGGTAGAGGCGGGGTTGGAATCATATGCCGCAAATGGACAGACTTTGAACAGCGGCAATCCAGGAACGCAGAACTATGAATTGATGGCATACAAGACCGCCGCAAACGCATGGGCTTACTGGGCAGGACAGGACTACACCGTGGGGCCAGACTCACCCCTATGCGGCGACTGGGTCATATCAACCACTTGGCGCTCAGGAGCGAATGTCGTATGTTAGGACGCCTGTTTCGCGCAATGGGTTTAGTGATCGGCGTTTCAGCATTCACACTTGCACCGATGGCGTGCGGGGACCCCAAATCCGCCGGTACTCAATTGGAGCCATTCTCCACAAGTAGCCCCCAAGTGCCCATCCTCCCTTCGGTGAGCGCGGCCCCTGAGTCAAACGACCCAGTAGGCGCACCCGTGCCTGACGAGGCAGCTGGCCCAAGCGTCTCATCTGCGGCCAGCGAACGCGCGGAAGAGATGTGCATTCAATTCGCTGTGCCGCGCGCTCGGGAGAACGGTGAGGTGCTCGGCCTCACCGCCGCATATCCTTCGACTGTTGCAGACTTCATTGAGTGGCAGGAGACACCTCCGCCCGAGGGTGGACCATACATAAGCGACTCTCCATACCGTTACGGGTACGACCCCCAAGAGTTTATGGCTTATTGCTATGTTGACGGTGAGTTCGGTGGCATTCCCATGGCCCCAAAGTCACCAGGTGACGAATCGCCTCGAGATGCGTTCTACCGACGAGTTGGCATCCTCGTTTTTGCGTCTGGCGAGGTCACCCTATATACGGCTGGGTGGCCAGAGACCCTGTCTCTTCAGCATGCGCCAGGCTTCACGCTTCGCACAAGCAGTCCATAGTGGGGGCACCGTGGAGTCCAGTTGCAATTTTGCCGAAAGGGCAGTTGTGTTGGCTTGTTGCGCCGGCTGACCAGGGATTCTGATAAAGCTGGGCACTTGCGAAACGTTGTATTTGGTCATCCCTGGGTCATATGGCGGCCACGGGTAGTTCGCAAGCGAAACCGTAGCAGACATCGTGAGGTGAGGAAGCCATGCCAGGGCAGAGAAGCATCTTCCGCGTTCTAGTCGCGGCAATTGCGCTACTTCCGCTGGCCGGAGCTATCGCGACCGCGGCTCCTCAGACGCCGGAAGTCGTAGATGAGAGGGTGGAGGTGAGCGCAGGTTGGGTGGCAGACAGCGCTGACGCCTCTGTGGACAAGGTCCCCGTCCGGTTCCGGATTGGGGGCTGCTATCAGTTCGGCCGTGTCACAGTTGGTGAGGACGACGAGTCCGTTACCATCTCTGTCATCATCTCCCGCCCCGCCGATCCCACCCCCTGTCCCTATCCCGCAACTACCGGGACCGCGGTAGTACAGCTGGAAGAGCCGCTTGGTGAGCGAGAGCTGCGGCACGGCGAGGTTGCGCCTGATACTCCGGTCTCCGAGCCGCCTCGCGCTGGAGGACGGCTGTGGGGCGCTTCCCGCATCGAAACGGCGGTCGCCATCTCCCAAGCTCGATTCCCGAACGGCGCGCAGGTTGCCTACCTGGCGCGTAGCGATGACCCTGCTGATGCGACCGTGGGCGCCGGACTCGCTGACGGACCGCTGCTGCTCGTGCCTCGGTGCGGCGAAGCCCTTCCGAAGGCGGTAGAAGACGAGATCCGCCGCCTCGATCCCCAGCGCATCACGCTGTTGGGCGGCTCTACTGCGGTGTGCGAGCATCTGCTCGATGTAGCGACAGCCGTCTCGTCGTAAGTCAGCGCGAAGCCGAAGGGCTGTCGCAGTCTCACGCAGGACGGCCTCCTCGGCTTTCCGAGCCTCATCCCCCTGGGGACGCTGCATGCTGCCCTCAGACCTTGTTCCGGCGCTGCAAAGCTGCCCTTGCACTTCTTAGCGTCGACGGGTGAACACGCCGCCGGGGCCTGCGACAACGTGGTCGATGTTACACCGCTTGCCCCGCACCCGGCGGTCGTGGAACGTCCGCCATTCCGGACGGCGAGGGCGAGTCGAGGACCGCGGCGACGGACGCCTCGCAGCCGGCGCCGGTGCGCCACGCGGTCGTGGACTGCCTCGGTGCCAGCTCGACCGCCATCTTGAGCGCCGCGGCGACCCCGGCAAGCAGGGCGGTGGTGCTGCCGTTGCTGGGCCACGGTTTCTCGCCAGAATAGTAGGCAACGGCGGGGACGAACACCACGAGGGCGGCCCCGCGGGCACACTGCGCCGACGACCTGCTGCGTCCTTGCGCGGCGCTGCTCGTACTGCCGGCGCGCTGACTCTCCTGCACGATTCCCCCCGAGTCGGTTCGTCGAGAAGGGGCGGCCCGGTCGAGGCGTGATCCACCCTGGCGCTGGTTAGCCGATCGCGTCCACGGTCCTTGTGGCGAGGGAACCCTTCCGCTGGAAGCGGCCCCATCCGGAAGGGCAGGGGGCCGAGGCCTACCCCTGCCGTCATCACGTTCCCACGTGGGAAAACCGTGGGAAGAACGCAGCCGAACGAGGGCGTAATCGCCCGCCCCAGAGACCCGAAGCTAGGCGGAGAAGTGCGGTCTACCGGCCACCTCGGGCGCCATCACGTGGCACCAGTGGCAGCTCGAGTAGCCGACAGAGAGGAAGATCGGCACGTCGCGACGCTGGGCCTCGGCGAACGCCGCCTCGCCCCACTCCTGCCAGTGCACCGGGTTGCCGGCGTGCTGGCGCAGGTACGGGCTGGACGCGGATGCAAGTCGGTTGCTCATGCCCCTCACGCTACCCACGGGCCATGGGTGAGGACAGCAGCGGGAATCAGGCGCGGCGCTCGCTGCGGGTCGCGAGGATCGCGCCGAGCAGCGTGAGCCCGACGGCCATGACCGCCAGCGCCGCCAGCGGCAGCAGCGCCAGCTCCCGGCCGCGCAGCATGGAGTCGCGCAGCAGCTCCAGGGCGTGGCTCATCGGGAGGATCCATCCGACAGGGCGAGCCCACGGGAACAGCCGCTCGGGGGACAGCAGCAGACCGCCGAAGAACACGCTGAGCAGCAGCAGCAGCATCGCGCCCTGCACCACCTGCAGCGTTCTCTTGGCCACGTGGGACAGCAGGAAGCCCAGCCCGATGGAAGCCAGCAGCTCCAGCGCCAGCACCACCGCCACCGGCGCGATCCCGCCCCGCAGCGGGGCACCGAGCACCAGCGCTACCGCGGCGATCAGCACGACCGCGAGCAGCCCGCCGATCAGCAGGTAGGCCACCAGCTTGCCGACGACGCGCTCGACCGGCCGCAGCGGGGACACCGCGAACAGCTCGGTGCTGCCCTGCTCCCGCTCGCGGGACACCGACAGCGCGATGAAGGTCAGGGTCAGGTGCTGCAGGATCAGGGCGACGACCGCGGGCGCGTAGAACTGTGAGACCTCCAGCTGTCCTCCGATCGTGGAGCTCTCGCCCTCCAGCGGCGCGACGATGATTGCGGAGTCCGTGTTGACGAAGGCGTCGAGCTGCTCGGCGACGGCATCGAGGTCCTGACGCAGCTGCCCGACGTCCTCGGCTGCGCCGAAGGTGCCCCTGTCTGCCGCGGACAGCCTGTCGCGTGCCACCTGGACCTGCTCCAGAGCCGTCTCCTCCCTGCTCTGAGTCTCCTGGATCGCACGGTCCAGCAGCAGGTCGTTGAGGTCGTTGACCGCGCCCCGGGTGAACAGCTGCATGGCCTGCGCCTCAAGGGGATCGATAAGGGAGTGGAACACCTCGATCGTGGCGCGCTCACCACCCTCGATGCGTTCCAGCGGCTGGCTGGGCACGATCACCACCAGCTCCACCTCGCCGCGGCGCAGGCGCCCCATCGCGGCATCGCGGTCCTGGACGACGCCTTCGACGGTGAGCCGCTCCGACTGGCTGTCGGCATAGCGCCGCACCACCTCGGCGACCTCCGGGTCGTCCTCCGGGGCGACGAACAGCGATGCCACGGCGGGGTCCACGGAACGCACCCCGGAGCCGAACAGCAGCAGGATCGCCAGCGGACCCACCACCAGCGCGATCAGCAAGCCCGGCTGGCGCAGGATCTCCACGATCTCCTTGCGCACGACGCCGAAGAGGCGGACCAGCGCGTGCGTCACGGCCGGCGCTCCAGCAGCGCGACGAACACATCGTCGAAGGGGGCCTGGTAGCGCTCGGCGAGCCGCACGTCGACGCCGCGCTGGTGCAGCGCCTCCGTGAGCGCGGGTCCGGCCGACTCCGCGTCGTCCACGGTGACGCGCAGCACGCGGCCGTCGGAGTCGGCGCGGCGAACCTCCGACACCGCGGGGTGCCGCCTCAACTCCTCCAGCGTCACCGCGTCGACGAGGTCGGCGCAACGTAGGTCGACCACCTCGCCGCCAAAGGCCAGGCGACGCAGATCGTCGGGCGTGCCGTCGGCCAGCAACCGGCCGTGGGCGATCAGCCCGACGCGGTCGCACATGGTCGCCTCCGACACGATCTGCGTGGTGAGGAACAGGGTCTCGCCCTCATCGCGGAGGCGCTGCAGGTGCTCCCAGAGCTTCTGGCGCAACACCGGGTCCAAACCGCTGGTGGGCTCGTCGAGGAACAGCAGGTCCGGGCGGTGCAGCAGCGCGCCGGCCAGGGCGACCCGACGCTGCATGCCACCGGAGGCATCGCGCAGCTTGGTCGAGCGCGCGTCGGTCAGCTCGACCATCTCCAGCACCTCCCTGATGCGCCGACGGGACCGGCCGATGCCGTACAGGGACGCGGTGAAGGCGAGGTTGTCGCGGACCGACAGGTGCGGATACAGCACGCCCAACTGCGGCATGTAGCCGATGCGCTCCCGCTGCCGGGTCGTTAGCCGCTTGGGGTTGGTGCCGAACACCAGCACTGTGCCTCTCGTGGGAGCCAGCACCCCGGTGAGGAGACGAACCGTCGTGGTCTTGCCGCTGCCGCTGGGACCGACGAACCCGTAGATGATGCCCTGCTCGACCGCGAGCGAGAGATGGTCGATGACCTGGTGGTCGCCGAAGCGACGGTCCACTGAGAGCATCTGGATGGGCGCAGTCACGGGCGCACCATTGCCCCGGACAAGACCGTCCCACGCGTGAGCGCCCCGCCGCCTGGGCATTTGGTCCGGCATAGGGAGGTATCCACCATGAAGCGCATCGCCATCGTCACCGGTTCGGATTCCGGCATCGGCAAGGCCACGGCGGTCACCCTGGCCGGAGCTGGTTACGACGTCGGCATCACCTGGCACCGCGACGCAGCGGGAGCCGAGGGGACCGCCAACGAGGTGGTCGCCGCGGGCGGCCGGGCCGAGGTCCGGCGGCTGGACCTCACCGACCTGCCGGCCGCGGCCGACGTGATCGATGACCTGGCCGAAGCCCTGGGTGGGGTGGACGTGCTGGTCAACAACGCCGGCACCGGCGCCAGCGCGCCGTTCCTGGAGCACGACTTCGCCGACTGGCGTCGCGTGCTCGACGTGGACCTGAGCGGGCCGTTCCTGTGCGCGCAGCGGGCCGCGCGGCGCATGGTGGCCGCCGGCCGCGGCGGTCGCATCGTCAACGTCACCAGCGTCCACGAGCACGTGCCGCTGTTCGGATCCTCCGCCTACTGTGCGGCCAAGGGCGGGTTGGGCCTGCTGACCAAGGTGATGGCCCTGGAGCTGGCGCCGCACGGCATCACCGTCAACGCCGTGGCGCCGGGCGAGATCGCGACGCCCATGACGGGCCAGCACGACGTGGACCCGGCGGAGCAGGAGCGCCCCGGCATCCCGCTCGGGCGCCCCGGCGACGCGCGCGAGATCGCCGCGGCCATCGCGTACCTGGCATCCCCGGAGGCCAGCTACACCACCGGCGCGTCGTTCGTCGTCGACGGCGGGCTGCTGCTTATGGCCGCCGTCCGCAACCAGGACTGAAGCGGCCCGGCCTGGTCCGTGCCCACCGCCTCGGCCCGCCGCGATTCCCGAGGTGCCAAGGATTGCGTTCACCCCCGGTGCGGAATCCGTGCCACCTGCCGGCACCGGCGCTTCGGAACGCCGCGATTCCCGAGGTGCCAAGGATTCTGCTCACCCCCGGTGCGGAATCCGTGCCACCTGCCGGCGCCGGCGCTTCGGAACGCCGCGATTCCCAAGGTGCCGAGGATCGCGCACACCCCCGGTGCGCGATCCGTGCCACCTGCCCGCACCGGCAGACCCCAGGGCTGCTGGGGCTTGACCTTCACCGAACATCTGTTCGATCATGGGCACCATGGAATCGCCGCAGCCCTCTCCAGTTCCCCCGACTCCATCGACCCTCGCCGACCTTCAGCGCGACCCCGCCGCAGCACCGCCGGACGGCCGAGGGACCTTGCCGATCGCGGTGAGCCGGACGCGCACCTTCGACACTCCCGAGTTCGCGGGCATGACGTTCCTGGAGGTCGAGGCGAAGACGGCGCTCAACAAGGTCAAGGGCATGCCGTTCCCGTGGAGCATCAACCCCTATCGGGGTTGCAGCCATGCGTGCACTTATTGCTTTGCCCGGCCCACGCACGCCTATCTCAACCTGTCGCCGCTGGACGACTTCGAGCGCACCGTGGTCGTCAAGACCAACGTCGCGGAGGTGCTGCGCCGTGAGCTGGCGCGTCGCTCCTGGAAGGGCGAGCACGTCGCCATGGGCACCAACACGGACCCCTACCAGCGCTGCGAGGGCCGCTACCGGCTGATGCCCGGCATCATCCGGGCGCTGGCGGAGTCCTACACCCCCTTCTCCGTGCTGACCAAGGGCACGCTCATCACCCGTGACCTCGACGAGCTGGTGGCCGCCAGACGCAAGGTCCCCGTCACGGCCGCGATGACCATCGGGATGCTGGATGAGCAGCTGTGGCGGGACGCGGAGCCGGGGACGCCATCGCCACCGACGCGCCTGCGCGCGGTGCGCCAGCTCAACGACGCCGGCATCCCCACCGGCATCATGCTGGCGCCGATCATGCCGGGCCTCAACGACGATCCAGAGCAGCTCAGCGCGCTGGTGGAGGCGGCCGCGCGCGCCGGCGCCACGCACATCACCCCGATCGTGCTGCACCTGCGTCCCGGCGTCCGTGAGCTCTTCTTGCCCTGGCTGGAGGCGTGTCACCCCGAGCTGGTCGCGCGCTATCAGGAGCTGTACCAGCGCAGCAACGCGCGCAAGGAGTACTCGGATTCGGTCCTGGCGCATGTGCGCCGCGCGCGCAGCGCTGCCTGGCGCCGCCACGGCCGTCCGGAGAAGTCGCCGGCCTGGCGCCGCACCGTTGGGCCTGAGGCGGCCGATGAGGTTGAGGGCCGGCAGCTGTCCTTGCTGTGACGCGGCATCGGCCCTCGGCCGGCCGCGAGCGCCGAGGGGCGGTGGTGCTCCTACACTCCGGCGCAGCAGCTGCGCCAGGGCTGGGCCGACAGGGGTTGGACCATGGGCCGCGACATCGAAACCACGGAGTTCAGCCGGGAGGACCGGCTGCGCTATCGCGAGAAGGTCAAGACCAACCTCGCGGTCCTGCGCCGGCTCGTGGACGAGGGCCGCTTCGAGACCGGCCGCCGGCTGCTCGGTGTGGAGATGGAGGTCTACCTCACCGATGCCGACGGCAGCGCGCGACCCATCAACGACGAGCTGCTGAAGCGCATCGCCTCGCCGGAGTTCCAGACCGAGCTGGCCCAGTTCAACATCGAGTTCGACCTGCGTCCCCGCCGCGTCGTGGCCGACGTCTTCGGCCAGCTGGAGGAGGAGCTGCGCGCCTCACTGGACCGCGCGACCGCCAAGGCGGAGACGCTCGACGCGCAGGTGGTCTGCATCGGCATCCTGCCGACGCTCACCGACTTCGACGTGACCGCTCAGAACCTGTCGGCGAACCCGCGCTACCGCGCCTTGAACGACATGATCCTGAATGCGCGCGGCGAGGACATCCTGATCCACATCGAAGGCGACGAGACCCTCGACACGATCGCCAACTCGATCGTGTTCGAGGCGGCCTGCACCTCAATGCAGCTGCATCTGCAGATCGATCCGGATGACTTCGCGCGCTACTGGAACGCCGCTCAGGCGCTGTCGGCACCGCTGCTGTCTGCGGGCGCGAACTCGCCGTTCTTCCTTGGCAAGCAGCTGCACCACGAGACGCGCATCGCTTTGTTCGCGCAGTCGATCGACACCCGCACCGAGGAGCTCGCCAGCCAGGGCGTGCGGCCGCGGGTGTGGTTCGGCGAGAAGTGGCTGACCGAGGGCATCTTCGAGCTGTTCGACGAGAACGTGCGCTACTTCCCGGCGCTGCTGCCGATCTGCGAGGCAGAGGATCCCGAGCGGATGCTGGCCGACGGCGACATCCCTCACTTGCCCGAGCTGACCCTGCACAACGGCACCATCTACCGCTGGAACCGCCCGGTGTACGCGGTGGCGCGCGGCCGGCCGCACCTGCGCATCGAGAACCGCGTCCTTCCGGCCGGCCCAACCGTGATCGACGCGGTGGCCAACATCGCGCTGTACTACGGCCTGCTGGCGGCGCTGGCCAACGCCGAGGAACCGGTGTGGGAACGCATGAGCTTCCAGGCGGCGAGTGACAACTTCACCGCGGCGGCGCGCCACGGCCTGGACGCCAAGCTGTACTGGCCGCACGTGGGCAACGAGGTGCCGGTGACGGAGCTGCTGGTCCGCCACCTCCTGCCGCTGGCGGAGCAGGGCCTGCGGAACTGGGACGTCGAGGAGAGCTCCATCTCGCGCTACCTCGACATCATCCGCCAGCGGGCGCTGTCGGGCCGCAACGGCGCCACCTGGCAGATCGCCACCCACAAGTCGATCCTGGCCAAGGGCCAGGACCGTGCCGAGGCTGCCCACGAGCTCGTCCGGCGCTATCAGGCCTGGTCGACCAAGGGTGCGCCGGTGCACACCTGGGAGCTCTAGCCGCCGGCCGGGTCGTGGTCCTCGTCGTCGTCCTGCTGTGTCTTGGACCCGGCTCCGAGCGCCGCACCGAGTGCGACGCCGAGGCCGAGGCCGATCGCCAGGTTGCCCGTCGCCACGCCGAGGCCAATCCCGAGCGTGATACCGACACCCATTGCGTCTCCCCGTTGCATGCGCTCTCCCTGGTGCTCACCGGACCGTCCGATGCCGAGTCGGCGACCCACGGTAGCCGCCTCGATGCACCCCTCCGGCACATTGCGAACCAGCGCCCGCGCTAGGTTGTCGGCGTGCCGGTGAGGAAGGTGCTGCGCCTCGCTTCACGATCGTTGCGGCGCAAGAAAGGCGGCTCGGATGAAGGTCGGCATCCTGGGAACGGCCACCGTGGGGCGGACCCTGGCGGCGCGGCTCGGCCAGCTTGGCCACGACGTGATGAACGGCACGCGTGACCCCAAGGCGACGCAGGCGAGAAGCGACGCGGATATGTATGGCAACCCGCCGTTTCGGATCTGGAGCGAGGACCATCCCGACATCGGCCTGGGCTCCTTCGCCGAGGCTGCCGCGCACGGTGACATCGTGATCAACGCGACCGCGGGCGGGGCATACCTGGAGGTCGTGCGGCTCGTCGGCGAGGGAAACCTGGAGGGCAAGGTCCTCTTGGATGTCGCCAACCCCTTGGACACCTCCCAGGGGATGCCGCCGCCGCTGCTGATGTCCAACACCGACTCCCTCGCCGAGCAGATCCAGCGCCTCCTGCCCGGGGCCAGGGTGGTGAAGTCGCTGAACACCGTGAACGCGGCGGTGATGGTGGACCCCGGACGGGTCGGGGGAGGCGACCACAGCGTGTTCCTCTCCGGCAACGATGCGGACGCCAAGGCGACCGTGGCGGACCTGCTGCGAAGCTTCGGGTGGACCGACATCATCGACCTCGGCGACATCACCACCGCCCGGGGCCCGGAGATGTTGCTGGCCGTCTGGCTGCGGCTCCTCGGCGTCCTTCGAACGCCCATGTACAACTTCAAGGTGGTGCGGTAGGAGCACGAGCGCCTGCGCGGCGTGACGGAAGAAGCTCGATGGTCGAGACACCGCACCAGGTCACCGGCTCGGCGCGCACGTCGGCGACGGATCGATTCGTTGCGCCGCTTGACGCCATCGGCGCCGGCGACCTAGCCCTTGCCGGCGGGAAGGGCGCCAACCTGGGTGAGCTGATCCGGACGGGATATCCGGTTCCGGCGGGCTATGTCGTCACGACCGACGCCTACACCGCGGTCGTGGAGCGCGGCAGGTTGCTCGCGCGGATCAGGGCGCATCTGGAGGCGGGAGCCCCAGACGTCGGCGGCGGCGCTGCCGGTGCCGCGATCCAGGAGGAGTTCGCCCGGGTCGAGGTGCCCGCGGGCCTGCGCGCCGCGATCGTTGCGGCCTACGCCGAGGTCGGAGCCGGACCGGTTGCCGTGCGCTCGAGCGCCACGGCCGAGGACCTGCCGGGCGCGGCCTTCGCTGGCCAGCACGACAGCTATCTCAACGTCGTCGGCGTGGACGCCGTCGTCGATGCGGTGCGGCGGTGCTGGGGGTCGCTGTGGACAGACCGTGCGCTCGCCTACCGCCGCCGGCGCGGCATCGACTCTGAGCACGTGCGGATCGCCGTGGTGATCCAAACCATGGTCGAAGCCGACATCGCCGGTGTCCTGCTCACCGCCAATCCGGTGACCGGCGCGCGCGACGAGCTGGTCATCGATGCCAGCAGCGGGCTGGGTGAGGCGGTCGTGTCGGGCTTGGTCACGCCGGATCACTACCTGCTCGACCGGCAGGGGCGGATCCGCCAGTGGACCCCCGGCCAGCGCGAGGTGGTCGTCCGCGGCAGGGCCGGCGGCGGCCTCACCCACGACACAACCCAGGCGGCCGTGGTGCGGCGTCTGCCCGACGCCGTGCTCGCCGAGCTGGCTCGCCTCGGCGCCGGCGTCGCGGAGCACTTCGGCCGGCCGCAGGACATCGAATGGGCCTACGCCGACGGCCGGGTGTGGCTGCTGCAGGCGCGTCCGCTGACCGCCCTGCCTCCGCCGCCAGCCCGGCTCAGTCGCTTCCAGCGCATTACGGGGCCGCAGTTCGTGGAGATGTTGCCCGTCCGGCCGTATCCGCTGGACATGAGCTCCTGGATTCTCCCCGGACTCGGCCGGATGGTGTCCCGGATGCTGGGGGAGATCGCGGGGCTGCGGCTGGACTTCACCGAGGTGCTGCCGGAGGTCGACGGCGTCGTCGACCGTTTCGTGCCGCCCGTGCCGCGTCCCACGCTTCGGCTGCCGGCCGCGGTGGTCCGCACGCTGGGCCGTGTCCGGCGCTACGACTCTGCAACCTGGACCGACGATCCGCGGTTCGCGCAGTTCCAGCGGCGTGTGCGCGAGCTCGCTGGACGCGAGCCCGCCACGCTGCCCTGGGCCGAGCTGTGCAAAGTCCCGCGCCAGGCGCTGGACGCACTCGACCTCATCACCGACCTGCGGGTGGACTACCTGCCACGGGTCGGGATGCGCCTGCTGCAGCTGCGCCTTGCCCTCAAGGCGCTCGGCCTGGTCAAGCTGTTTGCGTCCCTGATCGTGGGAGCTCCGACTCGCACCGCGGATGCCAACCGTGCGCTGGCGGCCTTGGCGGAGCGCGTGCGCGCGGACTCCGCCTTGCGCGAGCGCTTCGTCACGGTCGATGCCGAGAGCCTGGCCCAGCAGATCCGTCAGACGCCGGCGCTGGGGGAGTTCCGCGTGGCGTTGGCCGACTTCATGGACGAGTACGGGCATCGCGAGACGACCAGTCCACTGCTGGTGTCCTCGCCAACCTGGGGGGAGGCTCCCGCGGTGGTTCTCGGCGCGATCACGGCGCTTGTGGACGACCGGCCGGCGCCCGCGCGGCCTCAGCGCCCCGACGATGCCATGCAGCTGTTGCTGGATCACCCGCTGGTGCGTCGGATGGGTCTTCGCGCACGGCTGCGGGCCACAGTGGACGCTGCCCGCGCCGGCATCGCCTTCCGCGAGGACACGCACTTCTACGGCACCCAGACCCTGCCCGTCCTGCGCCGGGCGCTGTTGGAGATGGGCCGGCGACTCACCGACGCCGGGATGCTCCGTGATCGGGAGGAGGTGTTCCATCTGCGGCTTGAGGAGCTGGAGGAGCTGCCGGACCCGGCGACGGTTGCGGATGTTGACGCCGAGCGCATCCGCGGCACGGTGCTCAGGCGATCGGCCAGGCGCGAGGAGCTCTCAGGCGTGCCGCTGATCTCCTCAGCGGTGCTCTTCCCGGACACCTCCCGCGACGCCGACACGATCGTCAAGGGCACACCCGCGGGCGGCGGCCGCGCCACCGGCCCGGTGCGGGTGATCCGGGAACCGGCGGCCTTCGGCCAGCTGCGCAGCGGCGACATCCTGGTGTGCCCGTACACGAACCCATCCTGGACGCCGCTGTTCCAGTGCGCTGCCGCCGTCGTGGTCGACACCGGCGGTTTGGCCTCCCACGCCGCCATCGTCGCGCGCGAGTACGGCATCCCCGCCGTCATGGGCACGGGAACGGCGACCACGGCTCTGCGCGACGGCCAGATGGTGACCGTCGACGGCGACCACGGCCGCGTGATCGCCGCCGGGCACGACGGCCCTCCACCGGATGACCGGGCGGGTGGATGAACCCGGGCCGGCAGCCTCAGCGGAACAGATCATTCCGCTCGGCACGCTCCGCGGCGACGACGAGCTCTGAAGACAGCCACCTGGCCACCTGCGGTTGCACCATGTAGGTCAGCGGCTCCTCGCCCGCATTGACCTGGATGTGCAGGACCACCATGGCCTCGAACGTGTCGGCCTTCTTGCCGTTGTCAACGGCTATCCGGGTGATGGACTGCGCCGTCTGCCGCGGTCCGAATGGGGACTCCATCAGTGTGCCCTCTTCGTCAAGGTGAGCCCATCGTCGCCCGTCTGGTCGAAGGCTGCCGTATCAGGCGGGGCCCCTTCGAGGCTATCGAGGATCAGGTCGAGGCCGAGTCGTGGCGCAGCGTCGCCGGACCGGGTGAGGTCCGCGATTCCATCAGACCGATGGCCCAAGTGCACTTTCCGCCTGTGCCGTTAGGCTGCCAAGGGCGCCCGCCAACCGATCTGACCCATGCTCACCACGACCGCCAAGCTGCGCCCGCACCGACGACGTACGGATGCCGAGTGTCGACCTTGCACCAGCGCAAGCAGAGCGGCCGCACCCTCGTGGTGACGGGCGCGAACAGCGGCATCGGCTTGGAAGCGGCCCGAGACCTTGTCGCATGCGGCGCCCACGTCGTGCTGGCGGTGCGCGACACGGCGAAGGGCGAGCAGGCCGCGGCGCGCCTGGCGGGGCCCGGCTCGACCAGCGTCGTGGAGCTCGACCTGTCCGACCTCGACCAGGTCACGAGCTGTGCCAAGACGCTGCTCGACCGCCACGACGACCTCTCCGCCCTGATCTGCAACGCCGGCGTCATGGGCGGGCCCTTGCTCCTCACGCCGCAGGGCTTCGAGCGGCAGATGGCCACCAACCACCTGGGTCACGCCGCGCTGGTCGCGGCGCTGTGGCCTCTGCTGCACGCGAACGCCTCGCGTGTCGTGCTGGTAGCAAGTGTCGAGGCGCGTGGCGGACAGCTGTCGCCGCAGACGACGCGGGAGCAGCTGCTCAACCCGGTGCCGTACGACGCCGCGCAGGTCTACCGGAACACCAAGCAGGCCAACCTGCTGTTCGCGCAGGAGCTGCATCGCCGCGGCGCCAAAGCCGGTTCGCCGGTCAGCGTCGTCGCCGTGCACCCGGGCGCCGCGGCGACCAACCTGTTCGCCCGCCGGCTCGAGCGGGCGGGCCGCGAACGGCTGGCCGCCGTCAGCAAGGTCGTCACCGGGTTGCTGCTGCCGACGGCCGCCGCCGGCGCGCGCTCGACGCTCCGGGCGCTCGATCCCAGCACGCCGAGCGGCGCCTTCGTCGGCCCCGGCGGGTTGGCCCAGCTCAGCGGCCGGCCGGAGCTGCTCACCCTCTACGCCTCCGCCAAGGACCCGGCGACGGCCGCGCGCCTGTGGGAGCTCACCGAGCAGGCACTCGGCAGACCGCTGCCGCTCTGACCCTCGTCACCCCCCTGTCGCCACTGCGTGTCAGCTCTCCCGATGCCGTCGTGGATGAGCTCGGTCGGGGAGGGGTTGACGGCCTTACATCACAGTCCTAGTGGCAGCTCACGGGTACTGATGTCCCCGATCTTGAAGCACCACAATGAACGCATTGCCATCGGATACCTTGCTGCAAGGATAATCGACGCCGGCGCTATTGCGGTCATGGTGCTCTTCATTCTAATCCAACTTCCGCTTGCCAGCGAGTACCTGAAGGCCGGGGCCTCCGCTTCTTCCTTCCAAGCCCTGAGCACTCTGTTCGTGCAGGTGAACCTCTATGCGTACCATATCGCCATGTTCACGCTTGGGATTGCTGGTTTGCTGCTGTGCTACACGTTCTACAAGGCACAGTTGGTCCCGAGGCTTGTGGCCGTATGGGGCTTGGTTGGATACGCCACGATCCTATTCGGGTCTGTGCTAGAAGTACTGGGGTTCAACCTACTTTCGATCCACGCCATTCCTGGCGGCCTGTGGGAAGTGTTCATAGGGGTGTGGCTGATCGCCAAGGGGTTCAGTGCCTCGCCCGTTCCGTCAGCGCCCGCCACGTCATCGACGACGCCCATCATCACCTCACCCAAGGTGGGGAGCGCCACGGCCTGAGCCTCGACTCCCACCCAGCGACAAGAGGAACACCATGTCGAGCGCCGGTCTGCCGTGGCGCCATCTTCCTCTGAATCGTCCCAAGTGGTTGAATCGTCCCGAACCTGAGCTTCCGCTTGGAAGGGCGACGCCATGACGAACCGGATCGATCAGCCGCGGGAACTGGACCTCGTTGGAAACCCTGTCCTGGTGGCTGGGATGGGCACAGGGTTCGAGGCGACGCTTGAGTTCCGTATCAGCGAAGGCCACGACGAGGTAACCGGCTCGTTCATGGTCGGGGGTGGCACCGGGCAGCATGGCCAGTTCCAGCTCCAGGTCGACGTGAGCGGCGCTGCGTTCACCTTGGATCGGGTGTTCGTCGAGGTTTTCGAGATCAGCGCGAAGGACGGCAGCGAGATCAACAAAGTTAGCGTCCCCGTCATCCTCGGTGCGCTCATCGTGCCGGGCTACATCGGGTATCGGGAGCACGTCGTGCAGGGTGGGGACACCCTATCGGCCATCGCTGCTGCGAACTACGGAGACGCCAGCCTGTTTCCACGAATCGTGCGGGCAAACCCCAGCCAGATCAGCGATCAAGACCTGATCTTCCCTGGTCAGGTCCTGCGCGTTCCGATGGGCGCCTAACCGATTCGGCAAGGCGGCGCAGCAAGATTCCGCGTTGACATGCAAGCCAGTGCTTGCCTATGCTGGCGTGATGGGGGACGTGTTCAAGGCGCTCGCCGACGAGACCAGGCGGGCGATCCTCGATGAGCTCACGGAGCGCAACGGCCAGACGCTGTTTGAGCTCTGCTCGCGGCTCACCATGAAGCACGGGATTGGCTCATCCCGGCAGGCCATCTCCCAGCACCTCGACGTGCTCGAAGAGGCGGGCCTGATGAACACGAGCAGGGACGGCAGGTACAAGTTCCACTACATCGACACGACACCCCTGCGCGCCATCGGCCAACGCTGGCCGGTTCCAGATCGAACGGAGTTCTGATGAGGATCAACATCACGAGTGTCTACGTCGACGACCAGGACAAGGCGCTGGCCTTCTACACCGACGTGCTGGGCTTTGTGAAGAAGACCGAGATTCCGCTTGGCGAGGCACGCTGGCTGACCGTCGTGTCGCCCGACGAGCCAGACGGGACGGAGCTGCTGCTCGAACCGGACGGCCATCCCGCGGCTGGCCCGTTCAAGCAGGCCCTGATCGAAGATGGCATCCCCTTCACGTCCTTCGCCGTCGATGACGTGGGCGCCGAGTTCCAACGGCTCCGAGCGCTGGGAGTCCGCTTCACGCAGGAACCGGTCGAGATGGGCGGCGTGACCCTGGCCGTACTCGACGACACCTGCGGCAACCTCATCCAGATAGCGGGCCCGTAGAGAATCGCATCACACTGGTACACCGAGGATCGGATGCCACCAACACGGGACATGGCCGTGATCCTCGAGATCGCCGCTCTTGTGCCCTTACTCCAGGTTCCGTCAGGACACGTGCGCAAGCACGTTGACGATCGTGCCACCGGGGTCCTGGACGAAGAAGCGGCGAACACCCCAGGGCTCGTCGGTGAGCGGATACACCACGCGGAGCCCGCGCCGCACCACCTCAGCGTGGGCCGCGTCGACCGCTTCGGGATCCCCGACATCCACACCAATCGCTGGCTGTGGATCCTCGAATCCCGGCGGTTCGAGGATTACCTGAGCAGACGGGTTGGCGGGTGAGCGAAGGCAAACAACTGGATCCTCCATGGCGACCTCGAGCCCGAGGGCGCCGACATAGAAGTCTCGGGAGGCGGCGATATCGCTTCCACCGGGATATGCATCGATCCGAGCAACGCTCATATCGGCCAGCCTAGCGACCGAGCACCAGTGCGCGGTGCGAGTCGGCTCAACTTCGTCTTCCAGGGGACAGACGCAGGTCAGACCGCGGCAGTCTCTACAGGTGTCAAGCCACCGGTATCGACGTCGTAAACATACCCGGCCACGACGATGTCTGCGGAGATGAAAGGGCTCTCGCGGATGCGTCGCACGTCCACGCGAACACTGTCCTCGAGGTCGGTGAACGGAAGGAAGTCGATGTGGGAGGCGTCCCCGCCGGTCTCGGTCGCGAGCTTGCTCCGCAGATCCTCATTCGAGAACGTCAGCATTCCGCAGTCGCTGTGGTGAATCACGAGGTACTCGTCAGTGCCGATCAGCTGCGAGGAGACGATGAGGCTGCGGATCGCATCGTCCGAGGCTCGTCCACCAGCGTTGCGGATAACGTGCGCGTCGCCGATCTCAGACCCGAAGAAGCGCTCCGGATGCAACCGGGCATCCATACAGGTGAGGATCGCGACTCTGCGCGCCGGTGGCATGGGCTCGCCGCCCTGATCGACGGCTTCGGCAGGCTCCACGTTGTTTTGCAACGGCTCCTCGGTTGTGTGCACGCCTGCGCCTCCCATCATCATGACCACGCAAGCGATGATCATCCAGCGCGCAGGGGGTGGTCGTGAGCGGCCTACCTGTACTGCGGGACGGGGGCGGCCACGTCAGGAACCGCGACCACGCGGTCGCGGCCCTCGCTCTTGGCCGTGTACATGGCAAGGTCGGCGCGGCGCATCAGCGCCCGGGCGTCGTCATCGGGTCTGAGGGTGGCCACGCCAAAGCTCGCTGTCACCGGCACCCCGTTTCCGTCCACAGCGGTTTGCCTGATGGCGCGGCGGCAGCGCTCGGCAAGTGCAAGGGCGGCCTGGTTGTCCGTGTGTGGGGCCAGCAGCAGGAACTCCTCACCACCCCAGCGGCCGAGCAGGTCGGCGTCACGGGTTGCCGTGCCCATCTGGTGGGCGGTTCTTACGAGAACCTGGTCGCCCACATCATGACCGAACGTGTCGTTGATGTCCTTGAAGTTGTCCACATCCATCAGGACGGCCGAGAATGGCTCACTGTGACGACGTGACCGTGCGACGAGACGCTGCAATTCATCATCGAGCCGGCGGCGGTTCGCGATGCCCGTCAGCGGATCTGTCGTCGCCTCCAAGGCCAATAGGTCCATCCGCGCACGCATGGCCGCCAACTGCTCGGTGTTGCGTGCAAGCACCCAAACCACAGCGATCAGGGCACCGTGGGCGCCGGCCATGCCCGCAAGCTCCTTGTAGTCGCCACCGGCCAACATCCCGACCGCCGCGGACAGGCCTGCCCACAGATACACCAGCAAATACCCAACCACGCTGATCAGGGCTCCTCGGCGCGTGCCGAAGACAACAAAGGCGAGTGCGAAAGCCACCCCGAACCAGCCCAGTGAGACGATGACCAAACCCAGGTCATCAGGGCGAGAATGCAGATCCATCTCCCACGTCGCCACCCGGCCCACAAGTATCGCGGTGATAGCGATGAATGTCCCATATCCGACCGCGCGCAGAGAAAGCCGACGACTCAGAAAGCCAAGCAGCAGTCCGCCATGGGTCAGGACTACCAACGGGTAAAGGACACGCGTGAACGCATCAATCGGTCCCTCCAGCGACCACATCTTCGCTACGGCCAGAAGCGGGAAGGCGAGCACCACGAGATAAAGCCTTCGCAGCGCGCTGTCGTCGACCTTGCCGTTGCTCATCAGCGCGAACAACCTCCTGAAACCGTCGCTGCCGCCTCACTGCAGGACCCGCAACACAGCAATCCGGCCTTTTCCGCGGGAAGGGCGCCATGTCCGGTCCTGTCGCCCGTACTTTCGACACCGTCCATCCGTTACCTGAGGAAGTGCTGAAGCTGGCTGGACATCGCCAAATTTGCTACGGGCGTTGCTGCCGGTGTGCCTATGGCCATCCGTTGGTGTGCTCCACTGTGCGCGACCGGTGAAGGCCGGGTGATCGTAACGCTGGGCCCCTGTTCGCCGCACGGGGCTGATCGGGTCACTCCCGGCCTGGCTAGCCTGAGTTTCCTGGCTATCGGTTGTGAGGTCGTCCTGCTGAGGGGTTGAGATCGGCTGGATCGTTGGGCTGACCTGCGCGTTCGTTGGTCGAGGGTGCTTGGTTCTCACTGACGGATGGTGTA
>Ga0209587_1000427_pt1 | contig 20615 bp, 24 predicted proteins | sample NGEPerD_2_FD_184512 | JGI IMG/M metagenome (GOLD analysis project Ga0209587, IMG submission 184512) | Arctic peat soil microbial communities from the Barrow Environmental Observatory site, Barrow, Alaska, USA - NGEE PermafrostL1-D... | ecosystem: Environmental > Terrestrial > Soil > Wetlands >... | reverse complement strand
TGGTGAGTTTTTTGGCGTCTAACACCTAAGCATTTCATGGTCGTGCGCATATCAGCCAGAGTGTTTCCTAGGAAACAAAAAAGCTGAAATAGATCTGTCGGCGGTGCCGAAGACTGGCTGGCGTTACGGTAAACCGAGGTTATCTTCCGACGCCCTACCGGTTTCAACATGGGCCAGTCACTTCCTGTTTTTGGCCGCCCATTCCCGAGCGAGAGCCTGGGCTTCCGCAATCTGCTGGGATGTCATGCGATCGGCCACAATAGCGCGATTTTTAATCGCGCCCGTATGTCCTCGTGAGGCAGCTAGGTTAAACCACATGTGAGCCTCTATATAATTTTGAGGCACACCCATCCCATTACTGTACATACCCCCGAGATTGTACTGAGCTTTGGCAAGGTCCTGTCCGGCTGCTTTCCGGTACCAGTACACCGCCTGGGCATGATCCTGCTGAACTCCCTGGCTATCCTCATACATAACCCCGAGATTGTACTGGGCTTGGGCAAGGCCCTGTTCGGCGGCTTTCCGAGTCCATTTAGCCGCCTGGACATGATCCTGCGGCACTCCCCATCCCTCGGTATACGTAATCCCCAGCTCGTATTGGGCCCGGGCAAGGCCCTGCTCGGCGGCTTCCCGAGTCCATTTAGCCGCCTGGACATGATCCTGCGGCACTCCTTGTCCCTCGGCATACATAAGCCCAAGATTGCGCTGGGCATAAGCATTGCCCTGCTCGGCCGCTTTTCTGTACCAGCTCGCCGCCTCGACATGATTCTGCGAAACTCCCAAGCCTCTGGCATACATAATCCCCAGATTGTACTGGGCAATGGCATTCCCCTGTATGGCCAAAGATTTTAGCTCCCGAACAGCGATTATGTAGTCGCCACTGGCTACAGCATCCATTGCTTTATTGAGCTCTGCTGCCACTGATGGCGATACCACCGCTAAAGTCAGAGCGATAACCAAAACCCGCATGATATTCTTGGTTCCCGATCGCATCGCTGCGTTCCTCCCTGATCATTTTTAGTGGCGTGTGTAGCTAATGTACCCCCGAAACAACAAAGATTAAAACGGCAGGTAAAGTTGACGGACACTACGGCTTCGGAGTTAGAAGAGAAACCCTACGTCGCTACGCTCCGATGGGTGGCAGGCTTCACGTGGAATGGGTGGCAACCTTCAGCGGTTTACGCATCTGGCGCCGGCACGTCAACTATGATGTTCAAACCTATGAAAAAAAGACAGCACCGTTCACTGCCCTGGGTACACGACTTCAACCCTTACAAAGCAAAATTTGTCGCTGTGCTGATCGAATCGGAAGGCGAATTACCAGAATGGAATGATAGGTCCGGCGTGCTATATCAAGCCAACGGACGCCTGGCGTTCAAACCCGTAGCAGGGCATGAACGCCACTTAGGAAATATTAATGGTAATGCGATCTGGTGAGAAAGAATTACCCCATAAAGGAAGATATAGCGTGACGCTGCTTTAGTACCTCTGGGTCGACTTCTTCTTGCGGCGCTGGTGAGACTGCAGGCTCAGGCACTTCCATTCCCTCAGATCGTGACTCGAGCATCCAGCTAGGGGTGCCCTCAATCTGAGAGTCCCTACGGTCCGCTTGCGCGCTAAGCGCAGGAGGCGCGGGCGCAGGTTGTGGAGCCTTGCTTTGAAGGCCAAATATACGCTCTAACTCCCAAAGACTGCTTGGATACCCGCCATCAGGATTATTGATGATCGCCTGACACATGATCCTGATTGCACGATGAACCACTGTATTTCTCAGTGATACACCGCTGTTCAGAACCTCGTTGAGTACACGCAGCTCTTCCTGAGTATACCCAACGCATCCAGAGGGACCGCCGATCAGCATTCTTGCTGGCTTAACGCTATCAGACACGTTGGCCTCCTTCTGAGTTTCGGTGATTTAGATGCTGACCATTTTCAACATGCCACGAGCATTGGCGTACTCATCCATAATGACAAAATGATCCACGTCATCCAGCCAGTCCTGGAACAAGTCTTTGCACAGCAAAGAACCCCCACCTACCAAGAGAATGGCTTCGTATTCATAGAAGTCACCGACCTTCTGTTTAACGAAGGCTTTGATTTCAGAAACGGTCTCAGCGGCCGCCTGCAAAACCAAGTCTTTCACAGGCACCACACGAGGCTGCCGATTTCCTTCGTTGTCATCGAGAGTCACCTTGATTTCGCCTTTCTCCATGGCCTGAGTGACCATGTGATTGGGAATCTTCTTGATTTTGGCACCCATCTCAATCAAGCGCTCTTTGATCAGGCTTTTCAGAGGATCAACAATATCCATGGTGCCCCGAGGCAAGGTGCCAGAGGACGAATGGCGAATACGCAGATCTTTGGTTAGGGTCACAACGTCAAAGGTCGAACCGCCGAAGTCCAGAACGGCCAGCGGAGCTTCCAACGCATCTGCTGTTTTACCAACACTTGGAACCAGGTAATCAAACGCTGCGGCCACCGCCTCGGATACCACATCGGAACGGACAATATTGGCGACCTGATTTGGCTGATCCGTTTTATTGATGACTGCACGAACTGGTTGAAGCATGGATTCTTTTTGCCCAGCAATCAGCTCATCGTTACGAGAACCATCAGGGTTGAAAAAGTCGCGTACCGGCAACGAAGTCACAAGCATTACTTCATCGCTCGGCTTTACGCCGGTTTCCTTGAGTCCGTGACTTACTAGAACCCGGTTGCCCTCCGTTGTCGCGTAATCATCAGTGCGCAAAGAGATCCGCTTGGAGACATCGGCATCCACGACAAAGCGCTCACCGGAAGTTGTCTCGTACATATTGGAGAACCCACCATTCATATCGGTCATAGCTTCACTTGAGCTACCGAGGATGGCGGGGTACTTCATCAGCTTCATCTCACCGTTCTCAAGCCATGCGTGCTTGTGGTGGTTGTAGCCGTTATCAACTGCACGCCGTAGTGTTGTCATCTTGCTTGCCCTCTTATGTAGCTTTAATGCCTGACGCCTTTAAAGTGATCCCAGGTCCACTTTGTCTGACGCAATTTGTGTTTGCTCTGAACCCGCCAGTAACCGCCATTCAAAATGAAGCGAAACCGGCGCGTAATGTCGGCCCAGCGATAGGCCCGTTTGCGAGTGCGGTAAATGTCCAGCACCAGATTGATCATCGCCATCTGAAAGAAGATGGCGTAAGGAAACATCAGCAGAAAAAAGAACGGGAGAACACCCATGACTGAGATCACACTACCAACGGTTGCGCGCTGGCTTTTGTGAGCCCAAATGATTGGCCCCGTACCATAGTTTGTCGTATATTCAATCAGATGTAGTTTCATCGAATTCCTCATCAAACATCACAGCTGAATGGTCCGGCTCGGGAGCATTCTCAATTTTAGGCTTCTTGCTTTTAACTCGCTCCGCACGGAAGCGTCTAACGACCGAACGCTCGATGCGTCCCGCCTCGAAGAGTTCTTCAACATCCTGCATGAGCGGTCGGCCGTACATCTCGACCATTTCCGTCATAACTTTGGTAAAGCGAGACTCGTCCGTGTCGTAAAGAACACTGCGCAGATCATCATTCAGAGCCAGATATTCACGAATGGCGGTCCTGCCACCATCAACGGTCGGAATCAGTTCTTGATAGATTATCGCTCGACAACTACCGATCAGGCCTGCAATCGCAGCTGCACGCTCAACCTGGGGAAACACGTTCGCCATTCTGGTGAACGTTTCTCCGGCACTGTTAACGTGAACCGTCGTATAAACACGGTGGCCCGTTTCTGAGTTGTGAATAGCACCCTCTATGGTTTCTGCATCCCGGGCCTCACCCAGAATAATGTCGTCCGGATGGCGACGAAGGCTGTTGGCGGTGGCGTGTGCGTAGTTTTTCAGATTGATATACACATCAGACTGAGCGATCCGCCCGGTTCGATTCTGAATGGCCCTGAAGTCAAACTCGATCGGGCTTTCATAGGTCAGAATCCGGCGCCCATCCGGGGCAGTCAGAATCTTTCGGATCACCGAACCAAGCAGTGTCGTTTTACCAGAGCCTGTCGCGCCACCAACGATCACAATGCCTGTTCGCGGCTCGAGGATTGCTTTTGCCTCTTCCGGAACACCCAACTCATCCATGGTCGGCGGAATCTGTGCGATTGACCGCATGGTGATATCGATGCCTACCGGACCCGAATAAAGGCCCATTGATGCTGTTGCATTGACACGGAATCGGTACGTGGTGGTTCTGTCTTTGCGGACTGGATAGGTGTAATTGTGATCGTCACCCTTTTGAAGTGTTGCGGCAGCCGAAGTTTTATACATGCCGTTCAGGATGTTTTCGACTGTCTCCAACTCCAAAGCGCGCGTCCCAACATCAATGATTTTACCTTTCCGTTGAACAGCCAGGACTTCGCCATCCTGGAGCAGCACATCATCAATGTCCCATTCATAAAGCTCGATTAGTGCGCTATTCCACTTCTCAAGGGTGAACGGATGCTCGTCGTTGATAAACGGCCGATTCTGCGCGTCAGCCATCATTCACCCCCGAACACGGGCATATTATTCTCGGCGCTCTCTTCTGAGCCCGGATCGCCGAACGCACTGAAGCCTGCCGAATCAAACTGAGGCGCGTCCGTTACCCCGTCCAGAGACACCCAAAGCGCATCCCAATGGTTTTGACTCTTAAAGGTCATAGGTACGGTTACCGAATACACCGTGTCGCCGGCATTGATTGTTTTGCCGTTCTCGCTTGTGGTCAGTTCTGGTACCGAACCAACCATCACCGGACGCTCGACAATGCCCCGATTCTCAAGAATTCTGTAAGTGATTCGCCCTCGGATATCCTGGACCAACTCATTCAGATTGTTTGTCCATGAGAAGTGCGCCTGCTCAAGACCAGACTTCCACCCTTCCTCGACAGCTTTTTCCCACGCTTCGACTTCAATATCAGTACGAGGTAGGAGTTTATGGTGGGGCTCTTCTGGATAGCTGTATTCGCGCCAGAGGTAATCCCTCCAAGTAGGTGGCGTACTTATGGCTCTGGGTGGTTCATCGACACGATACTGAATCTCAACTGTGCGTAACTTGGTGTCGTCCCGGGACAGCTCAAACCGATCCCGCCCTTCGGTAATGGATGGTAAGAGCATGTGCTGATCCACCACGAACGGAGAGAAATTTGCAATACGGTCCAGAGTTCCTTCCTGAGACTTGGTGAACTTTAATAGCTGCTCGTATCTCCAAGCCAGCGCAGTTTGAGCCGCAAGACTAAATGCAGTCTCATATACAGCATTACCGCGCAACTCACCGGTCAACTGATCTCCTGAGCCAAAACCACTGGAATCTACGCGGTATTCAATGATCTGTTGGTAGATCGGTGGGCTTTGAGCTTCAATCCAAATATCGAGGGGCATTGCGTCCATTACAGAAAACCTTATTCCGAATACGTGACTTGCAAACGATCAACGTCAGGGTCGAGTGTTACCAGCGCACGATCGCCAGACTGGTAACTGGCATCAATCAGGAATTCGGCAAGCGGCTTTTTGCTGCGGTTCACCACAACTGTTACAGGAATAACCGGGGACCTACCGATGATCTGAGGTTCCTGATATCCAACCAGGCGTGAAAGCCCACGAACGAAAGTTTCCAGTTCGCCGTAATAGTCCTCTTTAAGAACCACGGAACGCTGCCACTCTTGGGGGAAATCGCCGGGCTGGTAATCGAGCGTTCGGCCTATACCGGTATCCGTCATCTGAGCTGATTCAGCGTAAGAAAGCATTTTGTAGCTCTCGGCAATCTCATCTGCAGCCTTAGATAGTTGGACCACACCCGGGTCAACTTGCATCGTCACGTTTTGGGGTGAAGAAGCACAACCAGACAGAATTGCAATAGGAAGCGCCGCCACTAAAAACCTTTTCCTCAACATATAGTCACCTATGAACCATTAACTTGGCGGTCAATTTTACCACTGCCTGACCACAGAAGGGGGGCTAAGATCGCTATTAGTTCAACTTGTACTATCCCATACAGCACACATTAACACAGAAAAATGAGTGAAAGGAGCATGTGGCCATGAAGCGGCCACGTAGGCGCCACGCATCGGCCACACATGAAAAAGGGAGGGTATTAGGGCGCCCTTCAGGCCTCGCTCAATTCTCGAATCGGCCACAAAGACGCCACGTATCGGCCACAAACACAATGAATCAGTGTGCCGGATCGGCCTCAATCCAACCATAAAAACCAAAATCAGCCGAAGTCTCGAAAATGTCACCCAATCCGGGGGCACCCCCCATCTCGAAAAGACTGATCTCTTGATCGCGCCCTTCCCTGGTGAAAGTCACCAAAAACTGCCACTGATCCGCCAGCCATATACACGCCATAAGGTCATTTTTTGACCGGCCACACTGGATCTGACGACACAGGGCTCATTGCGAACTTGATCGCTTTCTCATCAAAAAACGCTACCCCATTAGAAGTTTTCGACCTATAGGGGTATTAGGATATACTGTACGAGTCACAGGAACCTGTATAGTTTGAATGTGATAGTATGGGTTTATACAGTTAGGGGTGTAAATACTCTAACGCACCCACGTTCAACGAATTAGCCGAATCACCGGTAAAACCCGCTTAAACCGGCGCATGGAGATCAACACAGTGATTGGCAAAATCGAAGCACCCTTCGACACCGAGAATACCGAGGCCTTCAAAAAGACCGGAGGCGTCCCAGACCGTACACGATCGCTCTTTGGGCGCTTCGTTCGTGAGCAAATACTGGAACACCTACTCAAAGACAAGGACACCCAAACTGCCTTTGCCGACTGGGTTGAGAGCCATCTGGATCGTGGAGGTGCCTCGAAGAAGACCAAGCGCAACGATCTCAAGGACATTCGCCGGTTCGCCGATCGGAACAAGATGCACTGGCTGGAAACGAAGATGGAAAGCCTGTTGCTGGAAACGAGAAACAACGTCCCGAACAAGCGCCGGAATTTTGCCCTCTCCCACCTGATATCTCAGGACACCATTGAACGGCTACAGGCTCACTTTGAGGGCGACGACTTCTCGGTGACGCAGTACCAGGCCATCCAGTTATTTCTTGTTATCTGCATGACCGGACTTCGGACAATCGAGTGGCAGGACGTGAAGTTGGTTCAGCCGCCTTGCAAGGTTCTGCCGGGTGAGAGCAAGGAACTCCCCTTCCTGGAAGTGCAGACGGCCAAGTCGAAGTCAGATGTTCCGCGGACACGCTATCTGGTTTTGGATGAGTTTTCGGATGGCCAGATCGAAACGGTGTACCAGACCCTTCAATACGCTCAGTCGATTTCCAAGGGCACCCGATCCAATTTGGTTGTTCAGGCTCGACGCGTACTGCAGCAGATTTATCTGGATAGCCCCGAAGCAATCGAATTGCTGTCTGAACTGGATTTCCGCACGGCGCGAAAGATTTATACGGTTGAGCTTCGTCGCGGAGGCGCATCGATGAAAGAGGCGGCCGCCGCATTGGGCCATATCACGATCAACAACGTGCGGTATTACTCCCACGGTGACATTTCCGTGGATCGCACCACGAAGCTGCCATTAGCACGACCACCCAAAGGCGTTATCGCTCAGATCAAGGACTCTCTTGCCGAACTTAACGAGTCTCGCCGCAAGAAGGGATTATCAGCTATTCGCGGATACGAGGATGGAAGCACACCACCGACCGGCCGGAATAACGGCGACGATCAGGATAGCGAGAACACGAACATTGGCCGCAGGTTCATCAACGAGCTTTAACCGAGTATGGATAGCGAGGTATTGATATGGACACCGCAGAGCACATCACAGATCCAACCCGACCGGTTACGCTGACACCAACCGAGTCGGCAACGGCTGGCCAAGAAGCGCCGGAGATTCGCCAGCTAAAAGAGCACATCTTTAAGAATCGGGGTGCCTCGTATCCTGAGCCCTACAGCCCGGCCAACTTGATTTGCCCGACCAAGCTAACTGATGGCATTCCATCGGCTGTGCGCTTGGCTGATGCGTTAATTAACGGCCAAACGATTGTCGCTGTGGCTGACTTTGATTGTGACGGTGCGACCAGTGCTGCCATTTTCATTCGGGCAATGAAGCGCTACTCGGAAGTCCTGTCCAGCTTCAAGATGCCCAAGGCAAAACTGCACCACGTCATCCCAGATCGGTTCAAGTATGGCTATGGTCTGAAACCCAAGCTGGCGGACAACAAGATCAAACCTCTCAACCCGGATGTAATTGTCACCCTGGATAACGGGATTTCCTCACACGATGCCTGTATCCGGATCAATCAGTGGACCGGCATCAGCGCGGCCAACAAGTCTGGGGCTCCGCACGTCATCATCACGGACCACCACTCCCAGGGTGATTCGCTCCCCAAGGCACTGACGGTGGTCAACCCGAATCGCAAGGACTGCCCGTTTCCATCCAAGGCGCTGGCCGGATGCGGCGTGGCCTTCTATTTAATGATCTTGGTTCGCCAAGCTCTGATCTCACGATTGAAGAAGAACGATCGGCTGACCGCGGCGGCGGCGGCCATTGCGGCGGTTCAGGCCAACCACTTCTCTGACCTGGTGGCCGTTGGAACAATCGGTGATCTGGTGCCGATGGATGCGAACAACCGTTTGCTGGTAAAGGTTGGCCTTGATCGGATCAACAAGGGTCTACAGATGCCGGCTCGCAAAGCCCATCAGAATGGCTACCTGTCTTTTGGTGTCCGCGCCCTACTCGATGTAGCCAAGGTGACGTATCCGGTGACCGCCTCGGATATCGCTTTCCAAGTTGTGCCTCGGATTAACGCAGTGGGTCGTTTGGAGGCTCCGACGGCGGGTATTGACTGTCTGCTTTCGGAAACCCAGATGGTTGCGGGTATCGAAGCGGATCGTTGCCACAAGCTGAACGAGGAACGTAAGGCAGTCCAGAAACAGATGCAGGAAGATGCGGACGAGTCTTTGGAAAGCCTGCTGGCGGAATCTGACCAGTCCGATCAGGTAAAGGGCGCCCTGACCTCCGGTACCGGCGAATGCCCGATGGATTCTGTGGTACTTCACAACGAGAGCTGGCACCCCGGCATTGTCGGACTGGTGGCCTCACGTATAAAGGAACGCACAAAGGGCGCGGTGCTCTGCTTTGCACCCGAAGGCGATCCGAATGCAGACCCGAATTCCGGTGAAGACAACGGCGACCCGGATTGGCTCAAAGGCTCCGGGCGCTCCGACAATGTTCACCTACGCGATACCTTGGCTTACGTGGCAACCATGGCGCCTGACCTGATGATGCAGTTTGGTGGCCATGCCCGAGCAGCCGGATTGTCGCTGCACCGTATGGAGCTGAATCGCTTTAAACGGCTATTCAAAGAAGCGGTGGCCCACTCACTGGCTACGGCTCCACTATCTAATCCGGTGTATGCTGATGGCGTACTCCCCACGGACCAACGGACACACTCGCTGGCGGCCTGGATTGAGCGCCAGCCTTGGGGCAACCATTTTCCAGAGCCCACGTTCACCCAGAACTTCAAGGTGATCCGCGCCCTGCCTGTGGGAGCCCGTCATCAAAAGCTGCTTGTCATAGATGCGGATGCACAGCCTCTGACCCATCAGGCATCCAACGGCGATACAATTTACCCAGTGAGTTACGGAGCGAAACCTGTTCCGATGCTTTGGTTCTTCAGCCGTGATGAGGACAACCCGGAGACAATGGAGCCAGGGAGTGCGATCGAGGCGACCTACACGCTCACGGTCAACCGATTCCGAGGTCAGAACGACCTCCAACTGATTGCACGGAAGGCCGAGCGCATCGGCGCTGGCCAATAGAATGGAAGAAACCATGATCAAGAATCCGGTCAGCCACCCGCTGTACATGAACCCAGTGGACTATCTGGCCCGCGCATTGGTGCTCTTTCCGCTGCTCTATTCCGTGACGATCGCCCTGGGCGCCTGGGGTGTCCTCTATGCGATTTCGGATTATCCGACTGAGGTTGGCAACCTTCAAGGCTACCTTCGCGGCTTCCTAACAGGTTCCCCTATCTTGATGCTGGCCATAGTTCAGAACCTCTCCCTGTTTAAACGAGCACGAGATCAGGTGAGATCCGTTCTCGGTGATGACGACATTCAGTTGTGGGAGCCACCGAAGCCCAAGACGGACCAGGAGATCGCAGAATCCAAGTCGGCCTCCTTTAAGGAGCTGATTGGAGGTCTGTGCTTAGCCTGCATCGGCCTGATCCTGACCGGTGTCCTCTCTCTCGTTCCGGAAACCAAAGACTGGCTGGATAGTGTGCATATCATCACCCCGGGCATCCCAATGATGGTGCTCACGGTGTTTGGCTTCATTCTTTTGACGACCTCTTTCCTTCGGCTGACCAATCTGGCCGGAAACAACCGGTAGGTGAACTATGACTACAATGATCCGATCTACTATTAAGATTTGCCCGATTATGTCCCTGATCTTCGCGGTAGCGGTGCTGATCGCTGGCGGACGAATGATCTACGGGCTGACCCACGATCTGGACCTGATGGCCGCGCTTGGCGCTGGTACGCCCTGGGCGAGCGCTTGGGCTGCCATCTTCGGCGCGTCACTCCATCTATACAATCATCGCTCGGATATTCGCCGGCATCGCTCAGGACTCCAACCATAACCTTGCACATCTAACCTTCCAGAGCGCCACATCAGATCGTCCTGCTCCGCTATACTTGTATGAGAGGGCTATCGTTTTCTCAGGCTTTTCTCAGGCATGGCGACACACTCAATGTCCATCGACAAGAACGACCTAATTTATCGCCAAGCCACCGATCAAGATGCTCGGGACATTCTTGACTGGCTTAAAACCGAAGATAGAGAGACTAGGGAAGGCTTCTATTGCAACTGGCCGATCATTATTCGCCAACGGGAATATCTGTATGTCCTGGCCGAACCTAACGCCGGGGCCATCGCCTTTATGTCTGGTCAGTTGGATCTCGATAGTATTGTAGAAGTGCGGCCGGATCTCCGAGGTAACGGGTTTGGCAAACATCTTGTCAGGGAGTACCTGCGAAACAGTCCTCCGTGCAACCCTTGCACGCCCTTGGCCCTCGCCCAAATTCAATGCGCACCGATAACATCGGCAGGCTTTTGGTACCAATGCGGGTTCACCCCCTACAGTGATCTTGGAACCGCAAGTGGTTCGGGAAAACGCCATGACGTTAGGGCTTACCGTGAATTTCGGCAAATTCCCTCCGAGTGGGCACTAAGCGCCGGCGAGCTTGACGCCAACAAAGACACCATGATCGAGGTTACTTTTCTATTTGCTGACTACTGCGGCCGGAATTCGCCAGAAACTGCACCGAAACAGAGAATCAACTGCTTTGCAGTGGGGTGCGCCAGCGACGGCCCGCTAATCCTGACAGAGCGTGTGATTGCAAACCCGTATAGCGTGGGAATCAGCACCCTTCCAGGGGATATGTACTGTGAAATTTGGCTCGACGGGAAAAAACGAGTTTCCGGAAAAGTTAAATACTCGGAATTGGAGGATGCCGGCATTCAGGTGGACTATCGGGGGCATTACTTTTTTGATGAAATCATTCTTAGCCCATGAGAGGAAGCTGCACCCTACAACCTCCATCGTCCAGGACAAGCAAGTGCGGCCACCCTTTTAACCTGGCTACCCTATTCCGAATATCCGCCAGCATCCACGCGTAGTGGGAACACCACGGCTTTTTGGCCACCCGCTTTACGCTTGGCCTTCTGCTCGCTGGCGGCCTCGATGACAGCCCTACCCTGTTCGTGCCACCAGAACCCGTTGGCAACCCTGACAGGCACTTCAATACACCCAGCGCCGTAGCACCGACCGCAGCTCTCACAGCCTTTGAACGCTGGCGGTGTTCGGGATTGCAGAGCGCCCACATCCGCCAGCCCGACACACCATGGGCACGCTGAGTAGCCCATAGTTGGCTGATTGTCTCCGATATCCGGGGCCACCGTATTGATATCCGGCCCTGCGAATAGATCCAACTGCTCTTCCTTCATTATTACCGGGTCGCCTATGTCTGTTTGGGTCGTCATTTTAACCGAGTGAGTCCGCCAGCGTGGATGCGAGTCACAAATGACCCGAATTGGCTGCAAGTCAACCAATGACGGTCGCCCACAGACCTATAGGTACCACAAATCCTGTATAAATAAGGTCATCTTTCTATAACCTATGTGACACGCACTTGGAGTTGTTGTGGCGATCCAGGCCCTTTTACAAAAGAAGCACGGCAAACCGGATTCTAAGCCCTCGGACGCCTCACCCGACTCGCAAAAACCCGCACTGCCCTCTGCTGGACAGATTCAGCTCACCCGCGATGGTCGATCCATCCTTTTAAGCATTGAGGAATCCGCTCTATCGGTCTTGTTCATCAAGAGCGAATTGCCGGAAGCCCAACACATCAAGACGGAACGCCGGCAGTCCGTGGCCATGGCCCGCCAGACCGGACGTACGGCTATCAAGACGATGGCGGTTTACCAGGTGCCTGCCAGTCATCAGAACACGATGACCCTGATTCGACTTGGCCAGAAGATCAAGGATGATGGTGCACAGCTTCGTGCCACCAACGAGGCCACCCGAACGCACTTCTATGCCCATAAAAAGCTGGACGTAGGTGCAGCGCGGGAAGCCAGGAATAATCAGGAAACCCCAGTGTTTCCGGTTGCACCGGTACCGCAGGTGCCCCAAGTGGTTGCCGAGCCGGACAGCTCCGTTTTACCCGTTCCCGGTGTCAGCGCAACGCATACAGCGAAACAGCAAAAGCCGCTGCGTCGGATCATCGAGGATACCGCCAACATCCAGATTATCACCGGGCGCACCGAGGCTACGGCGAAACAGGCCACCGGCTTGAAGATTCGAGCGCCCCGCGATCCCAACGAGGACGACATACTCGCCAACGGTTTCTCCAACGTAGGGCTGTACGAACGGGTTATGGGGCAACCCGGGGCCCAGTACGTCAAGCGAACCAAGGGGCGGGGGACAACACCGGCGCGCATGGGCTACTTCCGCGTGTCGATCAGTGAGTCCACCCCTTCTCTGATCAAGACGTTGATGGCTCAATACGGGCTGACGGTCGAAGAGCGGGCGCCCACGCTGGATAAACGGACAACCCAAGCGATCAAGGACCGGCTGGCGGATCTCAAATTGACCCACCAGCTTTCCAACCAGGATGGCCTGCCGGAATCCGTGCACACCACCTTGGCTGCCCCGGAAGGTTTGGCTTACCTGCCCTACCAGAAGGCGGGGATTGCCTACGCCTTGAAACTGGGTAACGCGCTGATTGCTGACGAGCCGGGTCTGGGGAAGACCATTCAGGCGGTTGGGGTCTCCAACGCATTGCCGGACGCCCGACGCATTCTGATCGTGGTACCGGCCTCTCTGAAGATCAACTGGACCCGCGAGTTTGAGAAGTGGGATACCAAGGGTTTGTCGGTTGGCCGTGTTACTGATGGCAAACCAGAAAGCTGGCCTGCCACCGATGTCGTGGTCATCAACTTCGACCTGATCGAGAAGCACTACGGTCGGCTCACTGTTCAGCCGTGGGATATGCTCGTCATCGATGAGGCCCACGCCCTCAAGAATGAGGATGCCAATCGAACACGGGCTATTCTGGGCCACGGCTCTGGCAAGAAGCGCATCCCTGGCATACCTGCAAAACGGAAACTGTTTTTGACCGGCACCCCCATTCTGAACCGGCCTGCCGAGATATGGCCCCTGGCCCATGCGCTGGACCCTGAGTTTTTCTCTCATAAAATGCAGTTTCAGGCGCGATACTGTAATGGCCATCAGACCGACTTTGGTTGGAGCGCCAAAGGTGCCTCCAATCTGTCTGAGCTGAACCGCCAGCTACGCGCCCGCATCATGGTTCGCCGGCGCAAGAGTCAGGTATTGAAGGATCTGCCACCCAAGACGCGCCAGATCATCGAACTGGATCAACCGGCGCTGGCGGCTCACAACAACGCCTTCTCCAAGCTCAACGCAGCCAATGAGGTTCTGTCCCGCCTGTTCCGCCAGCGCAATGAACTGATCAAGGATTATCGGGGCAACACCGACGAGTCGGCTCAGGCCAAAGAGCGGTACCGCCAGCAGGCCAAGGCATTGGCGAAAGAGGCGCGCACTGCATTCTGGCAGATGAGCCAGGTTCGCAAGGACACCTCGCTGGCGAAAGTGCCGCAGGTCATGGATCTGATTAAAACCTCCCTGGATAACGGCAAACTCATTCTGTTCTGCCATCCCTCCGAAGTGGTCGACGCCTACGTCGACGCCTTAAAGACCCACTTCAAGAAGCAGGCGGGCAAGAACGGCACTCCGGCCAACATCGCCGTGATCACCGGCAAGACGCCCAACAATAAGCGTCAGGTCGAGGTCGATCGCTTCCAGCAGGACGAACACTGTCAGGTGTTCATTGGCACCATCGGCGCGGCCGGTACCGGATGGACACTGACCGAGGCCTCAACCGTGTTGTTTGCCGAATTGGATTGGGTGCCTGGGAACATGAATCAGGCCGAGGATCGTGCCCACAGGATCGGTCAGAAGGATCACGTTCTGGTGTACCACACCGCTGTCGAAGGCTCGATTGATACCCAGATGATCCGCCGCCTGATCGAGAAGCAGAAGACCATCGATGAGGCGCTGGAAATAGACGAAGCCGCCAACCTGGGCCACATACCCATGGGTAAGGCCGGATCTGCCGAAGACGCCTTTGCTGACTGGCTGCAGGCGCTGTCAGAGAACGCCGGTAACGGCGCCCAGTCGGAATCCACCCTGAGCGATGAAGCCCTGATGCTGGATAACACGCTGGCGGCAATGGCCGACGCCGCGGCACAGGCAGAGAACGAGAGGGACGATGAAGCGCTCGAAGTGCTTGCCGCCCACGATATCGAAGATCACCCGTTGATTGAACGCCCCCATTAAACACAATAGGAGAGACCCCATGACCAATACGCGATTGCAGCTTGGCTACAAAGAGAACGGCTCTATGGATGTTGTGGTACCTGGTGCCATTACCCAGCAGCAGATCGAAGCCATCACCAACAACCTACTTGAAGGGCAGCGCTTCTTTGCATCACAGGCGACTGTGCCGCTGGTGGCGCCAACACCCGAATCCATGCACACAGAGGATGAGCCGACGCCGGACATTGCCATTGATGAGCTGGCGGCCATGCTTGTGACGACGATCTGGGACCAGTTGATGCCCGCGTTTCCGGCTGCCACGAACGAACTCGATACCGACGCCGATACGCACGACGACCCGACGCCTGGCATGTAACCACCAAAGGATGCAAACCATGAGCAACACCCGCTTAGAACTCGGTTATAGCTGTTCCTCCGCAAAATACTCCGTGACGGTCGTTCTCGCTGGCGCCATCACCCCTGAGCAGATTCAGGCCATCACCGCCAAGCTGATTGACGGTTATCAGATTATCGCCCCGCAGGTGGGCCTGCCCTCCCCGCTTGAAGCAGCGTTGGATGATGGCTCCATCCCCAGCTACGACGATACCGATCAACCGCTGACGAACCTTAGCGACTGGGAGTGTACTGTGCCGGGCGCCGCCGATCTGCATACGAGCCTGCCTCCCACAGTGGAAATGGACATCGGTTTACTGACCCAACGTATCGAGAGCGTGGCCTGGGACCAGATGGGCGAGACCGATCGCCTGGGCATCCCGGAAGAAGACCCCGACTATGAAGACAGGCCACCATGCTCTTAACAACGCTCAATGAGCTACCAAAATGTCGAACCTTCTAGCCCAGCCTGACCTGACGGTAGCCAGAGCCCCGGCAAAGGCTGCGCCTGCGCCGAGGCAGCCATCAGCGGCGCGTGCCGATGATGGGTACAATCCATCTTCAAGCGCAAGCAACGCTTGCCGTTACAAGCATCTTTTGCGTGTTGGGGCGGGTTGACTCAGATGATAGGCTCAAGACCCTATAATGAGACAGGCTGAATAATAGAGACTGGCAACATTGCCATGCAATCGAGCACCGGCCCCGGACCTCCGGGTACCAGTGCATCAGCACAGGACACAGGAATGGAAAGCATTTTCGAGGCAGAATTCGCTCAAGACCCACGGCAGTCCGGCGAGTTTCGGGCGGCCCAAGAGCGCATAGCCCTGGAAGTCGATAAGATGGTGGCTCACGAACGGTCGATCTTGGATCACATGATCCGTCCGTCCACCGACAGTTCTATGGTCCGTTTCAGACTGGATGCCCTGAAGCAGCGCCGTATAGACACCGAAATGATCGCCACGGGTGCCCGCCTGCGCGATCGCAAGGCCCGCCGCTTTATCATGGTGGCTGGCGGACTGTTTCTGGCTATCCCTCTGTTCGGGCTGCTCAATCCCTATGAGATGTACCTTTCAGCGAACACTGGTACCGAATTTCTGTACGGCTACAACACCACGTTCGCCTGGTTCATAGCATTCCTGGCCACGGCCATGATGCTGAGTGCAAAAGCGGCCATGACGGTCTTTGAACCTTGGATTTCCAGGAGGATGAAACAGTTTGACCCGGACACCGTCAACAAGCCAAAGCTCAACTTCAACGTCTTGGCCTATTGGCGACTGGTGTTTATCGATCGGGAAACCGGCCAGCTTCGGATACCGCAGCTACGCAAATACTACCGCGTGCTGCCGGTGACGACTGAGGATATCCGCGGCGCTGCGCTTGAGCACCTGTATGGGCTTGAAGTCCGACGCCTGATGAATGCGTGACCGGATTATGATTGGTTCACTGGGGTCTGAGGGTAGATCTGGTGAGCGCCCCAGTGATTGCTGCGGATCAACCATTGAGGCACTTCGATTGCCTGTCGACCGTCACCCAGATCAACGACCTGGACGATCTGAGACCGGGGGATAGCCGCCGACTGGTCTGCCTGCTTGGCCAGATACAGGCTGCCGTACTCAAAACCTCCCAGAGACACCAGCAGCGCCTTACCGGTGGCACGGCGAATCATGACCTTGATGAAACCAGTGTCGGGCCCACTCATCGGAATAACCGACTGTGACTGCCAGTACGCGCCAGATGCAGATTGCCGCCCTCAACCTTGTAGATCAGCACCCAATCCGGCATCACATGGGCGTCGCGATAGCCGTTCCAGTCACCCGCCAGCGGATGATCGTTGTAGCGATTTCCCAAGGGCTCTTGATTCTGCAATTTGGTAATCAGAACGTTAAGCTCACTGACATCTTTTTTGGGGTCTTGATTGCACTTTTTGAGGTCTTTTTTGAACTGAGAAGTGACCTTGATCGCCAGCATTAAATCCCCAAATCCCGGAACAAGGCATCGACCGACTCGTACTGGTCGCCCTCACCGCGATCAAGCGCCTGCATCGCTGCGATGGTTTCGGTATTGGGGTCTTCATGGTTAAACGGGAACGCCTGATCCTTGACGACCCGCACCACCAACATCCGGATGGCGGCAGAAAGATCAATGCCCATGGCTTTCAGGACCTCCTGAGCCCGATCTTTCACCACCGACTCCACTCGTGCCCGCGCAAGGGCGGTGGCGTGTTCGCCGGATGACTCGCCCAGGAGGGCCACCGGGTCGAACGGTAGTGCTTCGGTCCGGACCACACGGCAGAGCAACAACTGGATAGCTCCGGAAAGCGTCATCCCCAGCGGTTCCAGAACAGTCTGCGCCTGCGCTTTCATGCCCTGATCAATCCGCACGGAGACCGTGGCCTCTTTAATCGCGCCATCACGTTTGTGAACGATCAATGTGCTTTCAAGATCCCGGGCCATTTTCTTCTCCAGACCGACCGCCCGAGCGTTGGTATCACTCGTAACAAAGCCCATAGCCGGTTCCGGGCCTTTTGCAGATCGTCCTGAGCGCCTTGGGCGTTTTCCCTGTGTTTCGTCAGCCTTAGCCATCGCTAAAGTCATCCTAGTTTGTAGTAACCGTGTCACCACAGAATATCACGTCCACCGGCGCATATCATGGCAGCGCGTCAAAAACGACCCGACATACCAAAATCTGACGCTATCAGCGACCTCCCGATCACTTTTTGACCGCCAAACGCAGTATCATCGGCGTATCTTATTTAACTTATACAATCCTGTGTGATATTTGCGAGGCGACCATGGCAACACGACACCAGCAGATGATCGAAGAACAGAAAGGCGCCAAGCGCAGAGAGATAACCGAGGTCATCGATTCTGATCCCGACCTGTTTATGGCATTGGCCGAAGAACACCCCATCACCAAGCCCAACCTACAGAGCTCACTCATTCCGGCTCGTTACGGAAATCTTGCAGAAGCCATTATCAAGGCGTCAGGCATGGCAGGCATCCCAACACGACCCGGCGTCTACGGTGTCCTTATTTATCAGCGTGAGCTTGCCACGATGATTGACGGTCTGACTGAGAAAGTGTCCACAGGAAAAGAGTTGAACGCGGCCCAGGCCAACGCCCTCAAAGTCAATCTTCCGACCGAAATTCCATCTTATGTAGAGGACGGTCTGTATATGCCGAAGTGTTACGGCATCTTGTACAACAAGGTGGTTGATGCAGGACTCCATATCGGGTTATTGCCAAACTCCAAAGGTGAGAATTCTCGGAGCGTAACGATCGAAGACATTGCCCTTGGCGTAGGCATAGCCGCCGCCGAACAGAACAAACACCCTCTCAATACGCAGATGACCGGGGGCATTCTTCGGGAAGGCCACGCCAGAAACCTTCGACATAGCAGGCGACGATGACGAAGAGTGCGGCCCAAGCCCCATCTGACGGTTACGAAAAAGGAGCAATTTATGACACAGAACACTGAAACCCCGGAGCAGCAACGTGACCGTTATAAGTACGAGCGTGACCAACTGGCCCATACCATTGCCGGTGCCGCCGAACGGTGTGGCGGGGTGTCACCGGGCTTTGAAATGACCGGCCCGACTCTAATAATGCTGGCCAACGATATGTCTGAACAGATCAATGAATTGACCACCAAGCTGGCCGAAACGAAAATGGCTCAGGGCACTGCGCCGGTACCGGATTGGGATGCCATCAAGAGCAAACGGATGAGCGAGTTGACCCCTGAACAGCATGCCGATACCAGCGAACGCTGGTTGCGCGACAACGTGGAATGGTTCAAAGACGCCGAATACCTGCAATTCATGATGCACCGGCTCGATCAGGCCCGCGGCCTGAACCCACAAGACAAACCGTGGATTCTCTCGGACGACCAGCAACAACTGCGAACCCCAAGCGAAAAAGGCGCCAACGCATTTCACAGTGACGAACAATACAGTGCGCTGTACCTTGAGCTTCGTCGCCGACTGGTTGACCACTCGTTTGAGGCGGGTCTAGGCACTCAGATGAACGCGGCGATGCAGGCCCCGGACGCCCATCAGGAAACCCTCGATTTCGTCCACCAGCTCAGCCTGAAAGTAGCCAATAACGGATCAGCGCTCGGTGAGTCTATCAAGGCCCACACCGAAACGAACGACACCATCTCCGTGTACGAACAGCGTTACGAGCAGCTGACGCGCGCCATCGGCAAAGCCGCTAACGGGCTTGGTCTTGTGGGCACCGCCTATCGGGGCGAGTCGAAGCAAAAGGAATCCCTGGAATTCGTTGATCGGCTGATGGGCGCTGCCAAAGAAAAGATGCAGAGCGATAATACGGTCGCCCAGGGCTTTGAAGATGATCCCAGCAAGCGCGCCCAGAGGGTTGCCATGAACTACAAAGCCCTGGGCGACCGTATTATCGACGCGGCGCATGACGGCGGGCTTTTCAACAAGCACGCTCCCGACGTTGGCGGACTTCACCTGAATGATCTGAAGAAAATGATGGATCTGCTCACCCAAACGGTATCCACCGGAACCGAGTTGTCCGATGAGCAGGTCAAACAGTTCCAGCGCGAGACACCCAAGGATAATCTGAGCGTACAGGGTCGCCACATGGCAAAAGGCTACGACTCACTCAGCAACCAGGTCATTCGTGCGGCTTACCAAATAGGCCTGCAACCCAAGCATCAAAAGCCGGATAGTCGACACGACGAACTGCTCGCATTCGTTCGACGGATCGGTGATGCGGCCGCCAAACAAAACCTGCGGGAGCGCCAGTCGCAAAGCCGCATTCATCGGCCGGGACAGACTCAGAAGGTTGAAACTTTTGATCTGGGACCAGAAACCCACCCGGGCATTCGATGGCGCAACAGTCACGACAATATCCGATTCAAAGACCTGACTGACGCTACGAACAAAGACGAATCGCCAACGAAGTGGAGCGATATGGCGAACGATCGGGGGCAACCCTTTTCAAGACAGTCTCACCCGACCTTAGCGGAGGCCGATGAAGAGATACCCCACCTCCTTCGCCACCTCAACAGTCTGGACGAATCAGACGAGAATGAGGACCAAACCCCCGGAATGGGCTGACAAACCGGTAAAATAGAGCATCCATCGTTATCAGCGGTGGGTGTTTTTTTAAGGCTATGTCCCAATTGGTTGTTGCGCAGCTATACTTAGGGCAGATATCTCCTCATCGGAGGTTATGCCATGAACGACCAAACCTTTCACCACCTCATTCTGCAACTGGGACAACTGACACCCAGCCAGCGACGTCAACTACAGACCTATTTCCAACAGGTCGATACGGGCGCGGCGGACAAGCTGCTCGTCGAGCACTCTCCCAC
>Ga0209587_1000425_pt1 | contig 20692 bp, 15 predicted proteins | sample NGEPerD_2_FD_184512 | JGI IMG/M metagenome (GOLD analysis project Ga0209587, IMG submission 184512) | Arctic peat soil microbial communities from the Barrow Environmental Observatory site, Barrow, Alaska, USA - NGEE PermafrostL1-D... | ecosystem: Environmental > Terrestrial > Soil > Wetlands >... | reverse complement strand
ATTTAAGGGTCTGTAAGTAGTAGTAATTAACCCCACTCTTATATGAACTTTACGGCTTACAACTTTTAGTTAAGGGTGAAGACGATTAAAATCTTCGAAGATCTTTCGGATGTCCTCTCTGGTTGGGGGCCTGACAAAGAAACCCTTTATCTGTGGGAGGCCTTCATCGCTTTTGCGCTCACCGGATATCCTGAAATCCGAAAAAATGTATAGGGCGGTCTTTTTGGCGATAAGGTCATTATCCTCCAGGGCCTTTAGAAAGGAGATCCCGTCCATGCCCGGTAGATCAAAGTTCGCGATTATAATGTCCGGCAAGCCCTGTTCATAGCCAAAATTGGAATCGAGCATCCTCATTGCCGCAAGTGTATCCCCGAAACTTACAATCTTACAGGCCCTTTCGGATTGGAGTATCATTATTTCGATCTGGAATTTCGAGATCAGGTCGTCGTCCACTAGATAGATCAATGGTTCTTTCAAGGTCCAGCTATTTTTCCTACAAATTACTGCCGAACTTTAAAATTTCCAAACCGGACCCAAGTTTATTTTAAAATATCCGTTATGGCGGTTCCGCAATAGGACATTGGACATATTGCGGCCATATGGGCAGGGTGCCGCGGTACGGTCTGTTCTAACCTGGCGTTCTTTTGCTGTGGAACCGGATATGTGCAATATGGGGAATTGCCATAAATAATTAAAAAGTGGACCGGACCGGAAATAAAAGAATATGGATTCGTCTATATTCCTTTTTTTCGGAATATCTAGTGGGCAATAATAACCCACGTTTATCTAGACTTTTTTAAATTGGCTATTGGTTTACTTTCAGGGGCCGTTTAAGGAAACTTTTTTAGTAAAGGGTAATTCTCACGCTCCGGATCAACAGCCACCTTTAATCCGAGATTTCAACAAAGACATTGAAATAATTATAGAATCTTCAAAGCATACATCAGAACGTTATTTGCATCATAACCTCGTGGGTTCCTTTATCGCTGCCCCGGATGGGATTTTCCACTGCTATTTCATAGGCATAGCCAATATCGAACCAATCCGTCCTAAACAAAAATAGACCACTTACACTTTCATCCAAGCGATAGGCGGCCCCCAAGCCAAATCTTTCGTGGAACTCCACCAAGGTTGTAAGATCCAGGGATATGGGTGATGCACTTACATATCTTAGTAAAGCTGTCGGTTTAAAGATTACGTTCTCACTTAATAGAAAATCATAGCCTCCCGTTAGATATAAATGTACTTTTTCCACACCCAATCTGGCCAGTCCATCGCTTTGTTCGAGGCGGTCAGGAGTCAAAATCTTGGGTACCGAAAGAGATAAAAAATACTTTTCGTTCTTCAGATATAGTCCCGCTCCTACGTTCGGATTGAAACGGCCATCTATATCCATCAGGGACATATCCTGTTGTATGCCATATGTCATTAGACCGTCCGTATTTACATCGTATGAAGCGAAACCACCCTTAATCCCGAAATACAGGTCGTTGCCTTCGTTCAATTTCAGTTTATAAGAGAAATCCAACGAAACCGAGGTCTGGTTCTCGACAAAGGTTTTGTCATTGATCACCGAAAGACCTACTCCAACGTTTTTGCCTACCGGAGTCCCAAAGATGAGACTCTGTGTTTCAGGTGCTCCCTCAATACTTGCCCACTGACTTCTTACGTTCAGTCCAATATTGGTCTTATCCATTGCCCCTGCAAATGCCGGATTGATAAGGTTCATGTTGAACCTGTAAAAAGTATAATTGGGGTCTTGCTGTGCCGAGGTCGTGCCCACTGCCATCATCAGGAACAGGAAGAACAAAATATTTATATTATTGACTTTCATTTATAAGCGTTTTGATATTAATAATTAAGAAATAACCAACCTCTGAGCGGAGTGTTACCGTTACCGAGGTCTATAATATAGAGATATGACCCGGGCGGTAACCTTTTCGAACCGGAACCATGGTCTCCGCTCCAATTGTTACGATAGTTGATAGCGGCAAATACCTCATGTCCCCAACGGTTGTACACAACTACTTTTGCATTTGGATAGTTGTCTATTCCAGGAATCATCCACGTATCGTTGTTGCCGTCTCCGTTAGGCGTAAACGCTTCGGCAGGTCTTAGCATTGGCTCCTTCTCTATTGGGAAGTCATCCAAATTGTCCGCAACCCCATCGTTATCATCGTCATCATCCATAGCATCCGGAATTACGTCTTTATCTGTGTCCTGAGGATTGCTGTTCGAATCTTTGGTGTCAGTTCCCTGTTCGTCTTCTATAATATCCAAGTATCCATCATTATCGTCATCATCATCGGTATTATCCCCGATTCCATCCCCATCCGTATCGGTATCCTCGTTGGCATCAGTAGGAAAGGTATCCTCGGAATCCGAAATACCGTCATTATCGTCGTCATCGTCTACATTATCACCTGTGCCATCCCCATCTGTATCAACATCTTCAATGCCATCGTTGTCGTCGTCCATATCGGTATTATCGCCTGTTCCGTCTCCATCGCTATCCAAATATTCGTTTGGATTTTTAGGAAAAGCATCCTGATTGTCAGGAGTACCATCATTATCGGAATCGTTATCGGTGTTGTCACCCATACCGTCGCTATCCGTATCGGTATCTTCGTTGGAATCCTTCGGGAAGGCGTCCTCGCTATCCGGCGTGCCGTCGCCATCATCGTCTGTATCAATGTTGTCGCCCATACCGTCGCCATCGGTATCGGTATCCTCGTTTTCATCCAATGGGAAAGCGTCATCCGTATCAAGAGTACCATCATCATCGTCATCGTCGTCACATACATTACCGAATGCGTCACCATCGGTATTCAATTGATCTGTGTTAGAAACGCTTACACAATTATCTATGGCATCGTTTATGGTATCGTTATCCGAATCCTGTTGTGTATCGGAACAACCATCTATATCTACACTTTCCCCATTTGGAGTATTCGGGCATAAATCAATGGAATCGTTTATTCCATCACTATCAGCGTCTTCATCGACATTGTTTATGGTAATGGAGAATTCTTGTTCAAAAGCCAGTCCGCCAGAATCAGTAACCCGTATCCGTATCAAATAGCTGGCTTTATTCTCAAAATCAAAGCTGGCGGCCGTATTTACCTTGTCTCCAACAATGGTAAAGCTGTTGTTATCGTCATCTCCAGTGCCAGCCACCAACTCATAGGTGAATGTCTCTGTAGTGTTCGCATCCGTTGTGGTCAAGGTTCCCACTTCGGTACCTGAAGTTTGATTTTCAGCTACGGTGGTGTTCGACAAGACCATTGCAGAAGGTGGTCGGTTAAACACAAATCCTGATTGAGTGGCGGTACCGGCAGAATTGGTTATCGTAACATCTCCTGAGGTTCCACCACTACCAACGATCGCCGTAATTTTCGTATTGGAATCAACAACGAACGAATCAGCATCCGTACCTCCGAACATTATGTCCGAAATATTGTAAAAATTTGTGCCCGTTATAACTACCTCTCCAAGAGCTCCCATAAAATCGGGAGTAAATGAAGTAATCGTTGGTAAAGGATTTTCAACTTGTAGGATCTTTATGGTGGTCTGCCCACATAGGGTATATTGTAGTCCAACCGAACCAATTGCTACGCCCGTTACAAGTCCAGATTGGTCAACGGTTGCAACACCCGTATCGGAACTCGTCCAAACGCCGCCGCTTTCCAGGTGCGCAAGTTGAATCTGACCACTTACAGCAACTGACTTGTTTCCAGAAACTTGCGGGAAATAGCCTTGTACCCAATTGCTAGTGCTTCCTGTTTGCGACATATTAAAAAGGGTGCCGTCATTGGAAGATGGACTTCTATCCGTTAAGGTGGTGAGGCCCGTATTTGTTCCGTCAGCAATCCCTTCGTTAAAGTTATAATATCCTACTAAGCCCGTTTCGTTACCGGTCAAAGTAGTATCTATGTTATTCGCTACCTCGGTTGCCGTTCTGGATACGTTCCAAAACCGTACATCATCTATTTTTCCCGCAAAATAATTGTCTATAAAACCTATCTGATAAGGCCCTGCCATATGTAGTGCGTTAGGCGCCGGAGTCGTAAACTCAGCGACTCCATTTACATACACCGTAAAGACGGTTCCCTGTTTAACCAATGCGATATGGCTCCATACATTTTGTGCTATCAAGGCTTCATCGGTCAAGATATCAAAGCGCACGTTGGTATTATCTTCATAGGAATCCACATGAATTTTACCATCTATAATATAAAAGGATGGGTTTCTTAAATTTGGAGAACCATTGGACTGTCTTCCGAATATCGCATGATAGCTTCCGTCATAATTGGAATTATCCGGGAGTATCCAGGCCTCAATGGTGAAAGCGGTAGTTCCGTCCTGGAGACTGTTCCCTGCTAATTCTACGTAATCGTTTACTCCATCAAAATAGAGGGAATTATTCGTTTCGGCGGTTACGGCCACGATTTCGGATACCGTTCCGGCGGCCATCGATACATTTCCTAAACTAGTACCATTCTGTGCTGATGCAACATGTAAATAAATGTTTGTGCCAGCAATGGCATTGGAAGAGGGTGTAATCGTAACGCTTGCTCCAAATCCAGTGTTCTCGCTTAACGAAACTTCAAAACCTGTTGGTGCGGTGATAACCATATCCTGAAAGATATCAGTTGCCGAAACCTCAAAATCAACGGCTGAAGAAACTTGGCCGCCACAATAAATAATAGGATTAAGAGAAGCCTGCGAAGTGGTTATAACGGTTTTTGACGTGAAGATAAAGCCACTGGCAATTGCGGTGCCTCCGGCAGTGGTTACTTCAATAGTACCAGATGCGCCATTGTCTATAACAGCTGTAATCTGTATGGAAGAATCCACGGTATAGGATAAGGCATCCTCACCACCAAAGGTTACTTGCGTGGCCCCGTCAAAATTAGTGCCGGTTATGACAACGACGTCTTGTTCCCCCGCATCGGTAGGTGTAAAGGAGTCTATCGTAGGTTCAGGCAATGCGGTAACTTCCTCGATTTCCAAAGCGGTCAGGGCACGGTCCATGATGACCAAATCGTCGATACAGCCGTCGAAATACTCCCAAGTAGTGTTCGCTGGGGCGTTATAGGCTTGTGTATAGGATAGCCCTAACTGATTATAATCCATTGATAAATGCACAACAGAGGCACCACTTTGGCTAGCTTCCAGATTTCCATCCAAATAGATTGAAACGGCATTGGTATCTCCTACAAAATCTACTTGATGCCAGTTGCCGTCGTTCACTGCATTGGCAGAAATAGCTTGAATAGCGCCGCTAGGACCGGTCCAAAGAGTTCCTTTTAATTTCCCGTTTGAAGTAATCAGCAAAATTGGAATCCATTCAGTAGGGCTACCAGAATTTGCTGCAATATTTTGATAGCCTAGAATGCTGCCAGTACCCGTAGTCCTAAAGCGCAAGGAAATGGTAAACTCCGATAGACTTCTGATCATATTATCCGGTAGTTTTACATAACCTGGTCCATTGTCAAAACAAATCGCTTGGCCCTGGGCACCGGTCTCATAGCTTACGGTATTTATCTCAGTGCCATCGTAATTGTTAGCAGTAGCGTCGAGGGGATCGTTCTCAAAATTATATTGGGCAACCTTGTAGATGAACCCTGCTTCGGAATCACTACCGGCTGGATTCGTAACCGTAATCGCTCCGGATGATCCGGTGCCCACAGTAGCTGTTATTTCGGTATCGGATATTATAGTGAAATCAAATGCGGCCGTAGCTCCAAATGAAACCGCAGTTGTTCCCGTAAACCCTGTACCCGTAATTGTTATTGTTTCACCGTTTCCGGCTATAATCGATGTAAAATTGCTGATTGCCGGTTGGTCTAGTATGTTTACGGAACCCTCGGCACTATAAGCACTACCGCAACTGCCATTCATTAGCTGGGCGCGGAACAATGTTTTGGTTGCAATATTGGAATATGCATAGGTCGTACCCGTATTCACGATATTTGACCAAATAATTCCATTATCAGTAGATTGTTGCCACTTGGCAATTGTTCCCGTATGACCCGTTAAAGTCAAGGTCCCATTGTTGGTTGTTCTTATTTCCGTCTCTGAGCTTACGGCCCCACCTACAGGCGCAGTGCCCGATACTACGGTTATCTCCTTGGCATCTGAAACGACCGCCGATCCACAACCTGATATTTGCACAAAAGCACGATAGTAATGGTTTCCGACCGTTGCTACCGGTTCTTCTAATGTTGTTGCGGTATTTGCAATATCCGACCAGATGGCATTATCGGTAGATCGTTGCCACTTTTGAACATCACCTTCTTGCCCTGTCAAAAAGAGTTCAACATTGGCACCTGCACATATTGTGGTATTGTTCGCTAGAACATTGCCAGCGTTGGCATTTTCTACCAAGAGGGACGCACTTGAAGTAACCAAACCATTACAATTGGATGGGGCTGTTGAATTCACTACTGCCCTATAAAAGGTAGTTTGCGTTATATTTGAAACAGTTAATGTTGATGTATTGTTCGAAATTTGAGTACCTGGGGTAATAAAATTGTTCGTTGAACTTTCCCATCGAATAACGGTACCCGTTAGACCACTTAAAGTTAAAACGGTACTATTTGTTCCGCTACATACCGTAACATTACCACCAGAGATTGAACCACTGGAAGATCCTTCAATAAATATATCTTTGCTAAATTGTGATGCGGACACCGTTTCATCGCCTGGCATATCGCCGAACTCCATTATCCCGTATATGGTCTGCGTATCCGCAAAATCGTTCCAATCTCCGGATGCTGAATATACATGGCCATAATGTTCGGTTCCTGAATTATTTGGTTCCCCGTTCCGCCAGTTTTGATAGACACTTGGAATAGTATTTCCATTTCCGTTATTCGTTGTTAATTGAGTCCCTTTCTCAGGTCCTGTCACCCAAAAGAATTTTCCTTCGGCCGCACTTTGGTTTGGAAAGGCATTATAGCCCAGGGCATCATTTATTTGCAAGTAGTCGTCGGACGCTCCCATCCAGGAATTCTCGCCTACCAATCTCGAAACATATGTATTTTCCGCTGCGCTCGTTAATGTTACCAAATAACCTTTTTTCCCATAATAAGATATGCCGGAAGCAGTATTTTGGGAATTTGTCCAGCTAGTTTGTGTCGCAGTCAACCTGTAGAAGTGTCCGTTCAAAGGATTGTAATAGGATTCGCCCGCTGCAAAAGATACTTTTCGAGTCTCAGGAGAGCAAGCATCACCAGTCGTAATCGCTATGGTTCTTAAAAATGATTGCCAATCGGCCGCACTCTTTGTCCCTTTGAAAACTATGGACCTTGTCGTCATACTCCAAGGAATTACTGTAACTCCTGAAGGCAAGGTTCCGGAAGGATAGGATAATTGATCATTTACGGAATATGAATCGATAATGGATACCGTGAAATCGGTAATATCCGCTGAAGATGTAATAGTCAATTCCGGAGCCACTGGCGATGCAGTATTGGCAGTAACAGAAGTAGCCGCACTTGGACCTGAAACTTGAATTTGTGCCTGTAGGGCGATAGCTGATAGTAGTGCAAATAGTGTAGATTTGCTTCGTATTGTGCCAAGTAATTTGCTTAGAAATGTCATTTGGTTGAGTGAAGATTATTTAGTACATATTCTCTGTGAAACGCTCACTTTCTCAGTTCAAATGCAATAATACAATACCAATAACGTATTTTCCTACTTTTGTTGTGAATGGCTCTAGTTTAAAACAGCTATTATAGTTGAGCCTCCTAAATTTAGGGGCTTTGAGCTTGTTCGACATCAAAATTTATAACAATCAAACCAAATTATCAACACTAAACGCAAATATCAACGTTGGTTTAAACTAGAGCCTTGTGAATCAATATTATTGTGTTGTAAGCTTTAAAATTTTGTAGTTATATAAAGCAAAATTCGTCTAAACAATCTTCAATATGAATGGAAACCGGTCAAGTTTGTAGCAATTGTAATCCAAGAAATGAAACTGGAATACGCATCATTTTTAAGGCATTAAAATAACCTCGTTCGACAAAGTCGGACTTTTAAGATTTAGAGCGGAACTTGTGCAATTAGGAACCCACTATTCGGCTTTCTGAGATACTTGCAGTTTTCTTATATGCAATGTTAACAACGGAAAAATATCCAAAAATTAATACTTGGAACGCTCTTCAACATCGCGTAGTGTATGTTTTTTTAAGGTTGTATAAGAGGTCTCGATTATTTCAGCCCTCTGAATTTTACAAGGGTTCAAAACTATTTCTTATCTATTGAGAGTGTAAACTGAACTCTCTCCAAAGTTTAATTAAATCTATTTCCACTTAATTGATTACGGTTTAATTAATCCCACGTTTATTTAGTCTTTCCAAAGAAACGCCGATTGTTTATTATCAAAGGAAGTCTCTATATACTTCTGTGCCGTGCACAATGGCAGGGCAAATGCATAAATTCAGGAGGGCTACCCGTGCAGGTCCATTTCGGTGTAGGACGGTGCTATCGGGAAACGGACATGCCGGAAGAAACGCATCGGAACTTTTTGCTCTTGCCGGCGGTTCCGAGGGTGCCGTACATGGCGATGCCAGGGACAAGTTCGGTACGGCTTCCTCAGGAACATCGCCTTCTGTTCGTCAAATCGGCCGTTTAAATGTGCTCGGTTCGGTTTGTCCTGAATTAGGCTAAGTGGCGGCCGGTGACAGCTACCTTCCACTGGGCCTTGGTAGGTGACTTTTTTGAATTATCTTTGTAGCGACCCAAGGAATAGATTGTGCTGATGCCCTAATTCATTTAAGCAAAATTTAAATCAATAAAAAATGGAGATCAATCCGGAAGTAACTTTGCGTTCAATGAAGTTCTTTTACAGAAAACTTTTCTTTTGCGGTTTGATTTCCCTTGTGTTCTTTTATTCTGCAACGGCACAGAATAAACAAGAACCTAAAACATTACTTCCACCTGTGGAGACCCAATCTCCAATCTCAAAAGGACAAAAGCCCGCTTTTAAGGGCCAAACAAGAATTGGGGGAGTAAAAACCCGATCAGAAATAAAAATAACATCGATTGCGGGCGGATTAAAATTTCCATGGGGGCTTGATTTTATGCCGGACGGAAGAATGATCGTTTCGGAAAAGCCCGGGAATATCCGCATTGTTTCAAAAGAAGGTGTAGTGGGCGCCAATATACAAGGAGTGCCAGCGGTCAGACTAAAAGGCGATGGTGGGATGTATGACATAAAACTTGATCCAAATTTTGCCAAAACTCGTTTGGTTTTTTGGAATTTTGTCGAACCCGTTACCGGTGGTGGGGTTACTTCTGTAGCAAGAGGGAAACTCTCAAGCGATGAAAAAAGTTTCGAGGATGTAAAAATTATATATCGTGCCAGTCCGGCCTATGAAGGTCCAAATCATAATGGGTCAAGAATGCTTTTTGATAAAAAAGGTAATCTCTTTGTGAGTTTTGGAGAAAGATTCGATGATGAGATCAGAAAAAAAGCACAGGATTTGGGCTCCTCGTTGGGGAAGATCATTAGAATAGACAAGGAAGGAAAGGCCGTTAAGGGCAATCCGTTCGAAAAAGAACCAAATGCCCTTCCTGAAATTTGGACATTGGGCCATAGAAATCCGCAAGGGTTGGCTTTTAATCCCAAAACCGGCGAACTGTGGGCCAGTGACCTTGGCCCGGATGCAGGGGATGAAATTAACATCATAAAGGCCGGGGCAAATTATGGTTGGCCCATTATCTCCTATGGTATCGAGTATAGTGGTAAACCGGTGAACGGTGGACTGACCGTGATGAAAGGAATGGAACAACCGGTTTATTATTGGGATCCTTCCATTGCCCCAAGTGGAATTACATTTTATACGGGAGATCTTGTTCCCGAATGGAAAGGCAACCTGTTTGTAGCGGCTTTACGTGGTTCCCACATAGCTAGACTGGTCATTAAAGATAATAAGATTGTGGGTGAGGAAAGGTTGTTTACCAATCTACATAAACGCTTTAGATATATTACCCAAGGTCCCGACGGTGCACTGTATGCTATAATCGATGACCCGGACGGTAAGATTTTCAGAATTTCCAATTAATCTGCGCATGGGCGATGGATGGCAAGAGGATGCCTACCTGAGCCGACAGCCTCACTTCAGGGAAATGGAACGGTTCCTCTCAAACTCTTAAATAGCTTTTCGCTAAACAATTGTATAGATAGCTTGCCTTGTTTGATTTGTCTGAAAGGCTCAGCTTTAGTAAATTTCCGACAAAGGCATTAAAATATGATGACTTTCTCGCATTTTTACTAAGATAATTTAATTAGCATTGTAATAGTAGGGAAGGCTACAAGAGGTTTGATCAATTGCGGGACGATTCTTTTATCGTCCATTGCGTATTGTATAGCCGTCAATCAAATATCAATCACATTTTCACAAACTGAATAGCCTGTCCACCGCCACCAGCTAACTCTACTTTCATTGTATCCTTTTTGGTCACTATCCGAGTTGTCTTGACAAGATGGTTGGGATTTTCTAAAACATCCGGTGCATCCGAATAGATAAGGGCTTTATAGCTGCCTTCGGACAAGAAATTCAGCGGTATTTCAATTGTTCTTGGTTCACTATTGTTTAAACTGCCCATGTACCAGTCCTCACCGTCGCGTCTGGCTATTGTCACGAATTTCCCGACTTCGGCGTTCGGAACTATAGTTTCGTCCCAAACGGTAGGGACATTTTTAAGAAAATCAAAACCATGTTCCCCTATGTAGGCATCGGGATAATCGGCAACCATATTCAAATAGCTTTCCAAGACCACGTACATGGCCAACATATGGCATCTGGTACCGCCCATTAACGGCCTGGTATATTGGCGCTTGAATTCATTTTCGGGTACCGCGCGAAAACCTCCCAAATGATAATCGGAAGCCCCGGCGAGCATACGGGTAAAAACGATATTCAGGTCATGTTCGGGACTTATTGGTTTTTCGCTCCATTTGTTCTGTTCGTAATTATGCGTCCCTTCGCGCGTAAATTCGTTGGGATAGGTCCTTTGCAGGCCGGTTGGTTTAAAGGAACCATGGAACTGAATATAGAGATGGTGTTCCGCTGCTTTTCTCAGTATTTCTTCCTGTATGTTCACCATCTCCTGATCGTCCCTATCCATAAAATCGACCATCATTCCCTTGACCCCCCACTTCTCGAATTGTGCGAAGTTTTTTTCCAGATCGGGATATATGGCTTTCCAGTTCACCCAAACATTGATGTCCACACCTTTTTCCTTGGCATAATCACAGACCTTTTGCATGTCCAGACTGGCCACTGGTTGCGTAACGTCGGTATTGGGGCCTACCACGCCATATCCGGCGGCATCACTTGTATACCAGGCAAATCCCCCATAGCCAATGACCGCATGATAGTCTATGTGGTTGCGGGCCGCGAAATCTATATAGTACTTGTTGGTCTCAAAATTAACGCCCGGCACAATCGTGGAATCGGGTAATATATCGCCGTTCCACCAGTGAAAAGTTGTCTTTCCGGGTTTTATCCAAGAAATATCGGCTATCGGAGAGGGTTCGTTCAAATTGGTGATGATATTGCTCTCTATAAGAGTCCCTATCTTGTTTCCGATCAATAGTACCCTCCAAGGGGTTCTATGTGGAAGTTCCGCTTTTACCTTTATTTCCTCTTGCCCTTGAAGTGGTGAAAGTTGACTGATCAAGACCCCCTCGTGTTTTTTAAGGTACATCCCTGCATAATCCCTAAGGTTAGCTTCGGTTATAGCCATATACGTCATATCTGGAAATTCGAAAAGTGCGGGCATATCCATCAAAGTATCATTTGTGATCTGGTCATAGGGTAGGATACTGTAAAGGCCTTCGTGGCTGGTATTGTAATTTTCCCGGAACAGGGTATAAACGGTCGGGTTTTGGACCAGATTAAAACTGCTGTTTTCATTGGTCATTACATAAGATTGCCATTGTTTTTGTTTTGGAAACTCATGCCGAAAACCTATTCCGTCATTAAATAGCCTAACTACTAAATTTACTTTTCTTTTAGCCCCATTAGGCTCTACAAGTGGGACTGTCATTTCATTGTAATGATTTCTTATTTTGCTGGCCTTGCCTATGATCAACTCGTAATTTTCGTCCACTTTTTGGAAGCTTGGTCTTTGCATGGTGAGCCCTTCTCCAAAATTCCCTGTATCTTTAAAGGAGAGGCTCAGTTCGGAGTCATCGACAAGTATTTTTCCGTTAAAGTAGACACGATAAAGTGGAGATTTATCAGTGAGTTTAAAAGAGAAAACGATATTTCCATCCGGGGATTTCAATTTTACCTGTTTTTGGGCAAAACAGACCGAAGAAAGAATGGATAAAAAAGAGAAAATATAAATTTGGATTTTCTTCATTATATTTTTTGATTTTAAAATAGGTATAATTATTCCAAGAATCTCTATAAATATATGAATGATGTGATGTTTATAGTATCTACACTACATCTACATACCTGAACGAACATGCAGTAACCTAGGGAAAATATACAAGCTATCCATTGCACTGTTTTATTTGGCAATGGGCAACTTGAACTCTATACTATATTCTGACAAATAAGGGCTTTTACCATCCACCATATCCTTATAAAATAATCTTGCGTTCTTTCCGAGCATTACAGAGGTGTATTTATTTTCTTTAGCATTGTCGCTGGAAAAAGGTTGAAGGGATGGATACCAAATCGTATGGCCCGGTTTGTCCAAAAGCAATTCTGGTTTGGACCATTGTTGCGAATTGTTCGATTTGCCCAAATCCTTGTTTTGATTAAAGGATATGTAAATGCTACTTCCTTTCCAAGAGGCACCCTCCGCCTTGGCCATCAACATCACCCAACAATTTAAGTAGGTGTTCCAGCTTACCGACGGCCCCCAAAAATACTTGGCCGTAGGGGAGGAAGTTGGCCCTCCACCTTCTTCAAGCGGAATCTGAATGGTCTTAATGGGAGTTCCCACACCATCCGAGGCGACATTAAAAGCTTTCCCACCCCATCTTTTGGCTTTTCCAACAGGGTCATCAATTTCTGTTAAGGGAATGCGGGCCATACTTATGCATTGACCGCTCCATTCGTAGTCGGGATTATAGGGTGTCGCATTATATTCACCGGGGTAACCATATTCCCCAAAGAATATATATAAATGATCACCATTGGCAACTGCGGACGGATCCCCAACACCGCCAGCGAAATTGATGCCCGTATTGTGTGGTTTCAGTATAAGCCGTGGCATCAGATCCTCCAAAACGATTCCCTTATTTTCCCAACTCATTCCGCCGTCAACGGACTTCATGATTCCAATTCGGCATACCGCAGTCTTTGTATCGGGACCTAGAAGTCCCTGTGGCCAATTAATTTCCAAATACCCCTTTCCTGTAATGGAGTCATAAGGTAGGGTGGATGGGTAATTTTCATTGTGGTACAGGGCATATAGGGTGTTCTCACTTTTATCCCTTGTATCCTTATAAACGGTTTCAAACCAGACGGCACCGTGCAAACCTTCCTCGCCGGGAGGTGCATTTTTGGGCATATTAGGTTCGGTAAACTCCCCAGGGCTCCGCCCGAAAGCTTGATTGACCGAAGTGCCACTGGCGTATTTAAGTTCATGGGCTTCACCCCATAGCGGATCTTCACCATATTTGCCCGGAAAAATTCTGAAGGTGTCCTTTACCCATACCGTTGCCATATTGCAATCGACAAAGGAGTTAAAGACAAATTTTTCGGATGGGGTTAGTTTTGCTTTTGGCGTAACCATTGAATTTTGCGATCTATCTACTTGCCCTGTTTCTTTGCAGGCCTCAACGCCAATGAACAAAAGAAGTACAAAGAGGAAACGGAACGGGATTTTAGCTTTCATGATCGGATTAAATAGAGGGTTGGAATTTTCAGAATTCGGGGGTATAATATAGTTGCTTGCCATTTATCTTGATCTCGACATCGACCAAATATTTCTTTAAGGAGGCTGTGTCCACCGAAATTCCCAGACCCGGACTTTCTGGAACATGTATAAGTCCGTTCTTGTCGGGAATGATTTTCGTTTGGCTTATTTCCTGCGCCAAGGAGCTCAGCTCTACGGGGTACTCGCTTATGAAATCCTTTTCGATACCGGCATATACCTGCAACGAGGCACTTAGTGCCAAATGAGAAGTAAAGGTGTGGTTCACATACGTTATTTTTGAACGTTTGGCCAGATCGGCGACTTCTTTGGCGATGGTTATTCCGCCGATCCTGCCAGCATCTATCTGTATAAATTGAAGTCCCGCATGTTTGATCATCGATTGGGCCTGTACATAATTGTTACAGCCTTCCCCACCTGCCAAGGGGACACGGGGAGTCGCTTTCGAAAGTTTTTTATAGGGTTCCAGGGCAGCATTGATAAAAGGTTCCTCCAGCCAATACGCATTTATTTTATTTAAGGATGCCAATCTTTTTTTTGCGGCCGGCACATCGACCTTCCAAGCTGTGCCGGCATCGATCATCAAATAGGCGTTTTGGCCCAGGCCTTCGCGCGCTGCCTCAAGTTGGGCGATGTCATCTTTAAGACCGGCCTTCCCGAAAGGCCCCCATCCGAATTTTACGGCTTTATAGCCTGTGGCAGTAGCCTTTCTCGCTTTTTCAAAAGTTGCTTCGGCGCTATCTCCAAATAATTGGGAAGCATATGGAAGTTTGGGATAGGCCTTTTTATAACCTAAAAGCCTATATACCGGTTCGCCCATCATTTTCCCCAAAATATCCCAAAGCGCAATGTCAATCCCGGAAAGGGTATGATCTGCCTGCAGTAGATCTAGGGAGTTTTCATGTACCAGATCCGAAATTCGTTTGATGTCCCTGACACTGCTGATGCCCATACCTTCCAAGGAGTGCTTTAATGGTTTGCACGCACTGTGCGACATGGGACAGACATAACTTGCAATGCTCGTCAATGGGGATGCCTCGCACTCACCCCATCCTTCAAATCCGCCCGCCCTTATTCTTACCAAAAGGGCATCTTGGCTTCCGTCCCCAATGTCCAAAACTTTTGGTATGCTTAAATAAAAGAAATCAACGGAAGAGCATTACCTTTTAAATCTATAATTCCGTGGATGTCCGCTATATAAACCTGCCGAAAAGTTCCGCCGGTAAAGAGGTTGCCCCAAATCCGTACAAGGACATTTCGTAGGGGCAAGTGGGAGAGGATCGGACACCGATCAAATCTGTCCTGGGAGAAAGCTAAAAAGCCCAATAAAGCAAGTCCAAAAAAGGGTGGGGTCATTAAACCAGTGAATTTTAAGTATCGTTCCAAAAATCCACATTTTATCGCATGGCCCTGGGTTTATTTTTCAGACAGTACATGGTCCGGACTTTTCCTCGAGCCGAGCAATTTTTTTGCCGTTTACCGAAAACCTTTCGATGAGGGATCTGGAAAGATGGTCCTGTTCGAGGCCTTGATATGGAACATGATCATGGGAAACTATGAAGACCTGCGTTTGGCAATGGCCCGCTTGTATCCCGCCGCTCCTCAAAAACATACAGAGGAATATAGGTAAAAACGGAAAATTCCCATAGTCCATGAACTGGGACGTCAGCGAATTGATATAGGCCTATATGATTTTACTTACGATGTTAAAATCGCGATTGATTATTGAATCAAAAGTTCAGCTCAACGCGTCAAGCCCCCTAATTCTTAATGCATAATTTTAGCTGTAATTACTTCACGTACGTATTCAAACTGACCATTGACCGAATTTCGATATGATATTTAGAATTTGATAGACCTGGACCAACTCGTTGCCAATTTTCAGAATAGGGACATTGCGGCCTTTGAGAAACTATATGAAATGTATTTCTTTAATATACATGGTGTTATAGAGATAATCGTGGGCAATAAGGAAGATGCCCAAGAAATTTGTCAGGATGTTTTTGTCAATGTCTGGAACCGTTCGGACCAATATAATGCATCAAAAGAGAGATTTTTTACATGGCTTCTGAACATCGCCAGGAACGCCGCCATTGATAGGCTTAGGTCAAAACATTTCAAGAACTCCAAAAGGAACGTTCCATTGTCGATCTATAAGGATATCGCAACTATTCCGACAGATGACCGTTTCGATAATTTCGATGTTTCCGGCATTGAGAAGATTCTGGAACGGTTAAATCCCGATATGAGAAAAATTCTTATGATGTGCTACTTCAACGGATTGACACAAAGGGAAGTGGCGCAAAGCCTGAACGTTCCATTAGGCACCATAAAATCCAGAATAAGGAACTCCATGCTTATCCTTCGTGACGGCCTTACGGAAAAAGAGTTCCGATAATCTGGACTACTTTTCACGTTGTACTTTATTCGGCCATTTTAAGGTGCTTCGGTCAAGTCCAGATAAAGGTGGGATTGTTTGCATCGTTTTCGATTGAAGAGTAGTTCCTAAAATCGTTCGTTTTACGGGATTGCGCAAGTGAAGGATTTTCTACTAAAATTGCACCAAAAATCAATCACGCAAATTCTTCAACGCATCATTGATTTCCCTCCAAGTGACCAACTGGACATTATTCTTCTGTAATTTAGACCTACATTTTTCACTTGTGAAATAATCGAAATCCATCTGTCGCCATTCCGATCCGAAATTGGGATGGTTTACTGTAATACCCTGCATTTCAAGATTATCGAATGCGGGATGCAGAATCAAAACATTGAAACCAACCGGTAGATTATCCAAAACATCATCGTAATATTCAGCCAGTTTTCCGTTTTCAAAATCGGCAAAACTGCCCAAAAAAAGATGGTCGGTAACCCTATCATTTTCGTCCAGGCATTTATCGGAATCTAGACCTATTTCATTAATCAATTGTTTGTTCAGAAATACCGGCAGATCATAGATCCTTCCCAAGTCTTTGTATATATCCAAAAAATCGGGGCGGGATGCAACGCTGTACATGTGCGAATCGAGGTGGGTGGACTTTACGCCGAACGCCAAAGCCTTTTCGATTTGGGCCTGAAGTTCCTTTCTGACATCTTCATTGGAAGCATGCTTTTTTAAAAGTTCCCTTTTTTTGTAAAAATGCCCATTTTCGTCCACTAGGCTCGGAACCTCTTTTATAGGCAATACCGGCCCGAACCGATATTTTTCCCATTCGCAGGTCAGGGTCAAATGTATGCCGTTGTCAAATTGCGGATGGTTCTTTGCGAACTCCATCATTTCGGGGGACCACGGGCATGGCACCATGATGCTATATGAATTTACCGATCCCTTTTGAAGGGCATCTATCGTAGCGATGTTCTCGGAATGTGACAGTCCCGCATCATCGGCATGGATCATCAACAATCTCTCATTCTGGAATATCTCATTTTGGGAATAGCCTAAAGCGCCTTGTATTTTCATATGAAACGATTACCTTTTATTTACGGCAAAAATAAGATGCAAGGTTATTTTATAATGGATGTCAGGGCAATCGGCACAGGGCAGTATGCCAAAGAAGGTTTCCTTTGGAACAGAGCGAGGTGCCTCCGCACAACCGGCGAACACTAAAAAAATGGCCAAGGCCAAAATATGGAAAGAAGTTCTCATTGGTATATGAATCGTTAATTTGAAACGATTTTAAGTCCGATTAAGCTGATGATCAGTGTAGAGATGAAGAATATTCGCCAAAAGGTGGCGGGTTCGTCGAAATAAAAAATCCCGAGGAGTACGGTACCGATTGCGCCGATACCCGTCCATACTGCATAGGCCGTGCCGATGGGAAGTGTCTTAGTAGCCTCCACCAAAAGGTACATGCTTATGCCGAGACAAACTAAAAAACCCAAATACCAATAGGTAGAGATTTGACCGGTCGTCTCTTTGGCCTTTCCGAGACAAAAAGCGAAACCAACCTCAAAACAGCCCGCAATGATTAAAAATATCCAGTTCATATCGGATGCAAAAATAAAATATGGGCCGGAAGTATTCGGGGTTGAACGAGTCATTTTTTCATCCATCTGTGTTTTCCGTCCTTCTAAAACGTTACGAAGCTGTCGCTAGCTCCAATTTACGGGATACGTTTTTACATGCGCCGAACAATTTTCAAACTATCGATAGGGAACTGGAAGTGTTGGAACAGGTCTCGGGAGCACCGGAAGAGGAAATTGCCCTCTGAATAAAAGGATTCGAAGAAGGGCTTCAAGGGAAACTAAGACCATGCAAGTCACTGAAATAATTTTGGAACGGCAACACTATTGGGGAAATTCACATTGGTTGTTGTATGATTTGAACTCAAGCACCGAAATGGATATGACTGTAAAGAAATGTAATTAAAATTCGCTATCTTCGTTTAAATGATAAATAATTTTATCAAATGATAAAAGAAAAAAATGTGAGGTCGGTCGAGAACCATTATAAAATGTTGGTCAATATCTTGGGCAAAAAGTTCATTCGGCAAAAAATCGAGAGTCCCTTCGATTATATAACCATTGCTTCCAAAGGTCTCAACGCCCATATAATCCGGAATTTCAGTACACATTTTGAAATCCCCAGGAATACCACGGCCGATTTCCTAAACGTTTCGGAACCTACGGTATACCGCTGGATACGTGATAACAAAAAATTGGACCGGAACCTTTCGATCCAACTGTTCGAGCTTACGGATCTATTTTTGTACGGGATCGAGGTGTTCGAAAGCAAGGACAATTTCTTTAAGTGGTTGGAGTTGCCCAACCTGGCTCTAGGGGGGTTGGAGCCTAAGGAGCTTCTGGAAATGCCCGGGGGGATTGCCAAGGTGAAAAATATATTGGGGCGTATCGAATACGGTGTATATAGCTAAAAAATGATCGTATATCGTATAGCGAACAGCAAGCATGCATCGGATCTGGGCGGAACAGGTGCAGCTCTCTATCCCGGTCGATGGAACAAAATGGGATCTGCGGTCCTGTATACGGGCGTAAACAAGGAAATCGCACTTTTGGAAATCATCGTCCACGTTCCGCCCTTGTTCTACCCCGAACTTGATATCCTAACATTGCAGATACCGGACGATTCGATCTCGGAGTTCAGGACATACGACCTTCCAAAAAACTGGTTTCCGTTTCCGGCTCCGACAATTTTGTCGGAAATGGGACAGGCGTGGATTGAAGGAGGTGAAACGGTCGCCTTAAAGGTTCCCAGTAGCATTCTCCGTTCCTCCAGCAATATAATCCTGAACTGTCGCCACCCCAGATATGGGGAAGTCGAAAAACTCGAACATATAAAATTCGATTTCGACCCAAGACTTATCAAATGATTAATTGCTCTCGGAACCGGTACCGGGGATTGGACTTTATCATTGTCCATGGAACGATCAGGTCCAATTATAAGTTGGTCAAGCAAATCTTTTGGGATAATTCGCATTGTCCCAAAAATCTCAGGGACTGTTTTAAAACGCCACCTGATATACACTAAAAATCCTTACTTCATTGACTTTTCCCTTTAAACTGATTTCGCCTTCGTCATGATATTTGAAAACATTGGAGGTTTCAAAACTATTTTTCGCATCTTCCGAAATCAGGAATTCCTTATCAAGGATCCTACATTTTTCTTGAATGCGTGCCGCTGTATTTATGGTATCGCCATGATATGCGATTTCCCTTTTATGTACGCCTACTTCGGCCGTTACGATTTTGCCCATATGGAGGCCCGCGTTGAATTCGGGGAAAAGACCGTAGGTAGTTTCATAATATGTACGGCGACCATTTAATGTGTCTTTAAATCCGTAGAACGTGCGAATGCCATTAAGGTTTTCAAGGCCTTTTCCATTCGTTCTTCCCTGGGGTCAAGATTACCTTGCCATTGAAATTGTCCCAGATTTTCATCAATTTTTCTAGGTTGGACTTTATTTTCCCCTGTTTCCCGTTCTTGGAGGGGAATACTCCTTACACAGGGTCATTTACCTTTTAAAAAGTTGAGTTCATTACTTTTTATGACGTAGCCGATGCGTACCATACTGTTAAATTCTTTGTAATCGATCAGGCTTTCGGCCTGGCCCACGTACCACTCCAACATAAAATATTGGTTGGACCTGTTCCTGAACGGATTATAGTAGATGCGCGGGCGAAAAGTGCCTTTGGAGTCCCATTTCAATCCTTTTCTTAGCATCACCTCGAAATAGAGTCGATTGGGTTTTATCTCTTGTGAAATATTGATTTCCCCCAAACCTACATAATCCAAGATATCGGAATTTCCCTCTTTGTACATAAACGGCAGCCAGACCTTTACTTTTGCCGTAGTTTTAGGCCCGATCTTAGAGGCATATTCAAGGCTCAACCTGTTCCAACTTCTGGAGAAGATACTGTCCCTTCCGTTCGATTCGTGTTCGTAGCTCAAAGAGGCAATACCCTTCAAGCGGTCATCTTTGTCAAAAAAGGCCTTACCTACGCCCAAGGAAGGATTAAAGTTGATTTCCCTGAAGGGAACAGATTCCTTGTACACGTCCCAAAACGCCTTTTGGCTGTAGGTCAGAAAGAGATAGGTTTCCCACGGCAACGCAGTACGCGTGACCATCTGCTTAAAACTGATCTGGTACTTGGCATTCGCGGTACTACTGTTGATTGCGGTATTGGTAGGCGCGCCGGTAATAAAATAATTGTCCTTATGGATAGTAAAATAGGGAAGCTGCTGTACCGAATCCTTGAATTCCTGGCGTGTAAAGGCCTGTGCGATGGCATTGTCGGCCATTAAAGAGGAACCTATGAA